>Ga0315277_10000259_pt1 | contig 89782 bp, 86 predicted proteins | sample YL17G05_15_MG_FD_203695 | JGI IMG/M metagenome (GOLD analysis project Ga0315277, IMG submission 203695) | Sediment microbial communities from Yellowstone Lake, YNP, Wyoming, USA - YL17G05_15 | ecosystem: Environmental > Aquatic > Freshwater > Lake > Sediment | place: USA: Wyoming | collected...
AAAAGACCATAGGGGAGGAAAGACGATTCGGACGGTCGTTGAAAATGACGGACTGGGAATTCTGGGGTAGCAGGAAGTCCTGGATAGCAATGGGCGTTGCAGCATTGTCGATGGTCGTTGGTCTGGTCATGTTTATGTTAGGTCATTTGATTTGGTTAGCAGCAATCCTGGTGGGGGCGGTGGTGTTTTTGGCCGTAGCGTACTATCTCGTTTATTATGAGAACTGGGTGCTGCTCCAACAGAAGAAAGGGGACTAGGTCCTCGCCTCGGAAAAGAATGAAAAGGGTTTGGTGCATTCTCCCGAAATCCTCTGAGTAGACTTCGAGCCAGTAGGTCCGGGAGCAAATCCGGCCTACCCCACTTCGGTCATACTGGCACTCTTCCAATCAGCATGAATCGGAGCTCCCGGACGATGACCTTCCGAATCTCATTCTTCCGCTCTTCTGACCGATGGCATCTCCTATCGGTTCTTCGAGTACCTGTTCAAGATATCGATTGCGAACCCGGTGATCCACTGATCCTTCTGCGCATAGGGTCTGTCTGATTGCCACCAGAAACCATCCGGATGCCTAGCATTCAGCAGCCAACGGATGGGCTTCTCCATCCGCTCATCGCTCGGCCCATATCCGAGAATCGTGAGCAGATAGAGCGCGGTCAGGCCACTGCCGATATAGGGCGGGTATATGAGCCGAGTCCAGTTCTTCTCAGAATGATAGTATGTCTCGTGCCAATTCTTCTTGAAGAACCTATCGAGGAAGAAGTTCGCACCCTTCAAGAGCTCATTCCTACGCCGGTACTTCTCGTTCCGGGCAAGTCCGCGGACGACCATCATGGTCGTCCATATGCAGCTCGGGATATCCTTGTATCCTTTCGGATCTGACTTCGGAGTCTCTCCCTTCCGCACGAGCTCCATGAAATCATGCATCTTCATGTGTCTATACTCAGGCAAGTACCTGACATCTTCCTGGTATGGTATCACCCAACCGCCGTCGTGCCTCTGTATGCTCAGAAGCCAGTCAGCAAGTTTCTTCACTCTGGGGTCGTTCCCCATCCCATAGATGAAGAGATTCCTCACGGCGTATCCGTTGTAATGGGGAAGGGGAAAGATGTCGTGATTGGGGCCCAGTATGTAGCCTTCCTTCTTCTGCCAGCTCAGTATCTTCTCAAGGGCAACGGAGATGTAGCCTTCGCTCTTGTCCGTATAGCAGTCCTCCAGCAGTTGGAGGTTCCTGAGCATCGTGATGTATGTCCATCCAACCGGAGGACCGGGGCCGGCATCCTCCGCGGCCTTTCTGGCTTTGGATATGGGCCAAGTCCCGTCCTCCCTTAGAGTCCTGAGGACCTTCAACCTCGGCGGATATGCTTTGCACTCGGCGATCGTCCTCCGCACAAGCGGATCGTGCTCATCTTTTCCGAGCGTCTCCACCAACAGCCAGTACTTGACCGGGGGCACAGACATTTGCAGCAGTTTCCGGGCCGATTCTTGAACCACTCGGTCGATTTCGGACAGCAGCATAACCAGCAGAAGTGAATGACTCAGACGGTGTTATTACTTGCGCCAAGAGTCCCTCGCTTTCCTCTAAACGAATCGAGCGACGCCCCTTGCCGCTTTCGCAGACTGTCTCCACCCCCCGATTGGTGTCTCACCAGTAGGCTACCTCCAAACACGGCCTGCTGCGTTTCCGTTCTTGTCTCCTATTTGTGCGAATCCTAATACCAGGTGGAGTCGATACTCAGCTCGATGAAGATCAGTGAAACGAGGCTCGCGAAGTCGCTCTTCGTCCTGTTCAGGCCGAACTACTTCGCGACGATGGGCGCGTTTGTAGGCCTCTTCGCGCTGGTGCTTCCTTGGCTGGTTCAAGGAAGCGCGATTCAAGGGACCTACGTCTCACCGCCGATGACGGGTGACCCCGACATGAACAGGCTGCTAGAGCCCAGACACATCCTCTGGAACCAGCAGACTCTGAGCTTCTTCGGCGCAATGAACTGGTGGGAGGGCGACATCGGAGTATTCCTCGTGGTCTACCTCGCCGGAACAATCATCGCGCTCTTCACTCCGCTCGGCGGGCTCGTACAGGGCATCGGACTTACCGGTTTCGTCTGGAACATGCGCCTGATCCAGCACAGTCTGAACAACATCAACATCTACAGAAACGAGTATGAGTTCGGCCTTGGCTACTTCATCGCGCTCATCTCCATGCTGATCGTGACCTATGCCGGCTTCCAGCATTTCTGGAGCAGGGGCGACGCCAGGTTCGTGCCGTCGCAGGGCCGAATTGCAGCTCTGTCGCCACGGAGCGTCGGCCTGCTGAGATGACCCATTCTTCTTGAGAGTGGACGAAAACGTATTTAGCGGAGGTTCGGATTCCTCAGGCTGAGCAGGTGTAATCTAGCTGGTTAGGATTTTGGCCTTCCAACAGGTCCAATTCGAGAATACAAATGGGTTGGAGAGGGACGAAAGCCAACGGCCCGGGTTCAAATCCCGGCACCTGCACTTTCGTGCCCAGAGAGTTTCAGTTTAGTGTTTCTTGCATCTCTGCATATGGCCCTAAGCGTTCGACTCCTCTTCTCCACGCACAGGAGCGTGTGCCAAGGCATAGACCTCATCGAATTGCTTGGCCTCTGCCAGCGCAAGCTGCTGGACATAGCAGTGCGGGTGGAACTCGACGACCTGCTTGTGTGCATAGTTGTCAACGAAGTCGTTCTCCGGGTCATTCTCTTGTTTCTTCTGCCGTCTCAGTCTTACCATTTCAAACACCTATCCTGCTATTTCCGCTTGCTCACATGCTTCAGGAACCATCGCCATGTCGGCGTGCATGCTCTGATCTATCTCAGACAGATCGTTCAAGAGCTGCGAGATGTCACTGACATCTTCTCCAATCTCCGACATCTCGTTCACGAGATCCGCGAGGTCTTGGAGCGTGTGTGTCTTCACCCAGACGACCGCCTGGGCGTTTCGGGCCGCCGCCTTCACCGTGTTCCTGTGCTTCATTGCATCCCATCCTAAACGGTTTTGTCTGACGATTTGTCAGCTGTTTCACCGTATAATGCTCACATCTATTTATACATTCCTCGAATGACGCAATCGTGCATCCAGATTTGTCCGACTCATGTCCATCGTCCCCCTATAGAAATCTCGTAGAGATTTCTGAACTGGATTTGTGGGAAGAGACTCGATTGGTCTTTCGATGCTAGACCTTCTTGTCTGACGCAAAAGCGGATGTTCGATGGCCGAATCGTCGATCCAAATCACAGCTTCTGGAAACTCTTTTATGAGAACAACCGCATTAAGTCGATGCTGGCCAGGTGGAAGGTATTGGGACTGCTTGACACGATGCTCAACAGGGAAAGGAAGCTCCTTGAGAGGGCGAAGAAGGAGCTCGCCAAGGTTGACTCCCTCGAGAGGAGCGGGAGGCACCAGGAAGCCGCAGCCGAGCTCGAGAAGATCAACGCGATGCTCAGGGAGAACATGCTCTTCATCGGCAAGATGAAGCGCGACTTTTCACCGATTTTCTCTAGCCTCGGAGCAAGATTCCTTAGCTCCGATGTCCCACAGAAGGCCAGCGACGTGGCGAAGATCTCCGTTCAGCTGGATCCGAGGAATGCGGAGGGCATGAAGGTCGAGGGACTCGCTGCACTCAGGTTGGGACATAAGGATGCGGCGGTCTCGACGCTCAGGAACGCAGTTACTGTCTCGCCGGAGTCGGAGGACTTGTGGTCGGCCCTCGGCGATGCGCTGGATGCGACCGGCGACGTTTCTGGCGCGATCGAGAGCCACAAGCGCGCGCTCGCGATCAATCCCCTCGGCGTAAGGCACCTCGACAAGATACTCGCGCACATGCCTGAGGACGTGGAATTCATCAAGAAGAAGGCGTCGACGCTCACCAGGCTCCAACGATATGACGAGTCAGTCAGGACCTTCCAGGCGGGGATCAAGCTCGCTCCAGAAGACAAGGAGCTGTGGATCGGGAAGGCTGCCGCCTTGAATTTCGCGGGTAAGAGCGCGGAAGCCATCGAATCGCTCAACGCCGCCTTGAAGCTTGACGCGAACGACGCGTACTGCCTCGACAATCTCGGCAGGATCCAGCACAAGCTCAACAAGAGAGAAGATGCATTGCGAAGCTTCTCAAGGGCCGCCGAAATCGACCAGGGGAATAAGGTCCTCTGGAACGAACTCGGAGTGGTCCAGGAGGAGCTGAACAAGTTCGACAAGGCCCTCGAATCGTTCGAAAGGGCGCTCAGGATTGACCCGAACGACCTGAACGTATTGGCAAACAAGAAGAAGACCTTGCTGAAAACGACTGATTATGCCCAGGTCGCCGCGACTTGCGACAAGATACTCCTGCTGAATCCTCAGGACCACGAGTCGATGCTGGACAAAGCCCGGGCGCTCTTCTCCCTCGGAAGGCTCGACGAGGCTCTGACGCACATCGATTCTTCACTCAACCTCGCCCCGAGATCCAAGGAGGCGATGAACCTCAAGAAGGAGTGCCTGATCAAGCTGGGCAGGCATGCCGACGTCGTTTCGTGGACGACGAAGATGGTCGAAATCGACCCCGGAGACTCGATGGCACTCCACGACAAAGGAATCGCCCTGATGAAACTCGATAAGCCCCAAGAGGCTGTGAAGGTATTGGAGAGGGCGCTGAAGTCGACGCCCGAGCATCTGCCGATACTCGAGAGCCTGAAAGAGGCATATAAGCGCATGCAGAAGGACGACATGGTCGTCCGCACCTGCGATAGAATCATCTCGCTGGACGAGAAGAACAAGCAGGCGTACTTCGACAAGGCGGTTGCGCTGGACAGGATGGAGAAGTTCGACGACTGTACGGCCGCCTACAGGATGGCGCTGAAGCACGATCCGAGGAACCCCGAGGTATTCTACAACTTCGCCGCCATGTTTCTGCGACTTGGGAAGGCCAGGGAGGCGATGGACTACTCGAAGCAGGGGCTGCTGGTCGCTCCCGCGAACCATGCTCTCTGGAAGATCAGGGGAGATGCGAGCTTCCAGTCAAAAGACTTCGACGAGGCAGTCTCCTCGTTCGCGAAGGCCGTTGAGCTCGAACCCGCTGACAAAGGCTCGTACTCTCAGATGGGCAGAGCCTTGATCGAGCTGAAGAGGTACGAGCAGGGGCTAGCGGCGTTCGAGCACGCCCTCAAGACAGATCCGAGGGACGCGGATGTATGGTTCCAGCGCTCGATCGCGCTCGAGTGGCTGGACAGGAAATCGGACGCGCTCTCATCCCTCAGGGAGGCCATCAAGCTCAACAGCTCGGTTCCTGAGTACAGGATGAAAGAGGGGAGAGTACTTACCAAGCTCGGCAAGCCGGAAGAAGCCCTGATGTCTTACGACGAGGCACTGAAGCTCTCTCCTCGCAACCTGTCCCTGCTCAACGCGAAGAAGGACCTCTTGAAATCGCTCAAGCGCAACAACGATGTCATCGCAGTTGCCAACGAGATACTCTTCATCTCACCCAGGGATAGGGAGGCGCTCGTGGACAAGGGTAGTGCTTCGTTGTTACTGAAGAAGCCGAACGATGCGCTCGTATGCTTCAACAAGGCTCTTGAGCTCGAACCAAACGACCTCGACACGCTCGAACTCAAGAAGATGGCGCACATCTCATTGGACGACACCGAGAACGTCATTGCGGTCTGCGAACACATCTTACGCCTCAGCCCGAAGAACAAGAACGCGCTCGCGGACAAGGCAAGCGCATTGGAGAAGCTAGGGAAGAGCGAGGAAGCGCTCAAGAGCTATGAGTCGGCGCTCGGCCTCGATTCGAAGGACATATTCCTGTGGAACAAGAAGGGGCTGCTGCTCCTTACTTCGGGCAGTCCAGCTCAGGCCGCGGAGGCCTTCGAGTACGCGATCAGGCTCGACTCGAACCAACCATTCGTGCTCAACAACAGGGGCAAAGCGTACCTGGAACTCCGCAGGTTCGAGGAAGGCCTCGCAGACTTCAAGAAAGCGATCAAGATCCTCCCGAACGTGGCCGAGTTCCACACGAACGAGGGACGCGCCCTCGCGAGCCTCGGAAGGTTCGATGACAGCATCAGCTCGTTCACGGAGGCGAAGAGGCTCGCTCCTCGCGATGTGTCCACGTTCAAGTACGAGGGCATGGCGCTGCTCAAGCTCAATAGGGTTTCTGAGGCACTGAGGAGCTTCGATGAGGCAATCCAGCTTGGTTCCAACGACAAGGACATGTGGAAGAGCAGGGCCAAGGCGTTCGAGGCGATAGGGAACAAGGATGAGGCAATCCGGTCGTACATGAAAGCGCTCGAAACCGACCAAGAGGACCAGGCGGCCTGGTACAGGCTCGGTCTTCTGCAGCTGGAGACGGAGCGGTTCACGGAGGCAAATGCATGCTTCGACAAGGCCCTTGATGTCGACAGCTCGAACGCGAAGATCTGGATGAGTAAGGGCTTCGCGATGGAGAAGCAGCAGATGTTCGAGGAGGCCGTGAGCTCGTACGACCGCGCGATAGGCCTCGACTCGAACGACAAGGAGGCCTGGAAGAGCAAGGGGTTCGTCCTGCTGAAGCTCGGCCGTGCGGAGCCGGCGCTCAGGTGTTTCGACCACGCGCTCAGCATCGATCCGTACTTCGAGGCCGCCGCTGAGGGACGGAAGCAGGCGGAGGACGACATCCGCAGGAACAAGATCGAGGACTACTCCCGCTCGATACTGGAGTTCGAGTACGGCAACGGGCGGCCTGTCACGAAGGAGGAGGCGTTCCGGGTATGCGGGATACCGTACGCGTTCCTGCAGGACGTCTTGGACTTCCTCAGCTCGCAAGAGGAGGTCAGCCTTTCAGGCATGACCAGGGAGGAGTTCGACAGGTACGAGCGGATGTCCCGCGAAATCCTTGTCAACACGATGGAGAAGCGGGACCTCGCAATGCACGGCTTGAGGCTGTGCGACATCACAGTCAGCTTCCCCGACCTGAGAATCTCCAGCGCGAAGAAGATCTTGAGCTATGTCCGGGCGGTGGAAGAGCACCAGTTCAGCATCAAGGCGACAGATGAACATGTCGAGGAAATGCTGCGGCAAGCGCTCGACCTGCCCAACGACCAGAAGAACGTCCTCGGCCTGATCAGAAACCTCGGCATCGGCGCGTACCGTGCGAGACAGCTAGTCACTATCCTTCGGACTTTCCAGGGCGGGGGCTTCGAGACGCCCGCGGTCAGCGTGAGATCGATCGTCAGCGACAGCTACGGCAGATACTCCCCGAGCGACGATCGCGCGCTCAGACATGCGCGCGAAGCACATGAGGTCCCGCAAGAGAGGGAGAGACGACATGAGGCGCGGCAGGAACACTATGAGGAGCGCCCGCCCGAGCCTAGGCGCGAGCGCGCGGCCAGAGAAACTCACAGGTACGCTAGGGAGGAGGAAGAGCCCGGGGAGTCTCCGCGCGAGAGGCAGGCCAGAGAGAGGCAGTCGCGGGAGACCGCAAAGACTGCCAAGGATGTGCCCTCGGACCTCATCGGCAGGAGATGCCTGTTCCACGGTGGCATAGCCGTCGCCCGCTGCGGAAAGTGCAAGGCGGTCCTGTGCAAGGAGTGCATCAGGGGATCCGAACGATGCCCAAGGTGCAACACCCCGTTGGAGGGACAAGAGCCGGAGAAGCTGCGAGAGAGACCTGTCAAGCAAGAATCAGAACAGCGGGATGAAGAGCCTGAAGAGCGACCACAACGGAGGCAGAAGCAGTCTCAGAAGAAGCATGAACCGGATGATGGTCAAAACAGACTGTGATCAAGTGATGAGATGCTGGGACTCCAATCCCACACATACTAACAACTGAGATCGCGAAGATTGAAGGAGAGGGCAGGAATGGGCAGAATCAGTCGTGGTTGGCAGCTTGCTAAGATGAGCCTCAGGGTGATTAGGAAAGACAAGGAGATTCTCATATTCCCGGTACTTTCGGGACTCATAAGCATCATCATACTGGGGAGTTTCGTGGCTGGCATCTTCTTCACAGGGGCGTTCATGAACAGCTCGCAGGACACCCTCAGCCTGTCGTTCTATGCATTCTTCATCGCATTCTACTTCGTCAGCTTTTTCATTTCGGTCTTCTTCAACGCAGCGGTCATAGGATGCGCCACCATCAGGTTGAACGGCGGGGACCCGACTGTAGCGGACGGGCTCAGGATAGCCGGCCAAAACATCGGGCGCATACTCATGTGGGCGATATTCGCAGCCACGGTCGGTCTCATCATCAGGGCGATCCAAGAGAGGGTCGGGTTCATAGGCAAGATGATAATGGGAGCCGTGGGAATTGCCTGGACCATGGCTACCTACTTCGTTGTGCCCGTGCTCATCTACGAGAAGCTCGGGCCGTGGGGATCTGTCAAGCGCAGCGCCTCGATCTTCAAGAACACCTGGGGCGAGATGATAGTTGGGAACCTGGGGCTTGGTGCGGTGTTCTTCCTGCTAGCTTTGCTTGGCATTCTGCCTATCATCCTCGGAGTCGTCATCGGCGGCACAGCGGCGATAGTGGCGGGCGCGGCAATCGCCGTGGTGTACTGGCTAATACTCGCAGTGATTGTGTCCGCGGCGCAGTCGGTACTTGCCGCAGCGCTCTACAGGTACGCGACGACCGGCAAGGTCTCTGAAGAGTTCCAGGAGATGTCCTTCGCGAAGCCGTTCACGGCGTGAGAAGTAGACCGCTCAACCGTGGAGCTTCTTCGTCAGGGCGGCGATTCTCCTGCCGTACCTGACGCAGTTCTCCTCGACCCTCTTGTCAGGCTTCTCGATGGACACTGGCCCGTAATGGTCCCCGCGCGAGTCGCCGGCGATAACCATCCCGTGGATCATCAGCGATTCCAGAAGCGCGAGAACGGTAGTCTCGTTGCCGCCTCCCACATTGGCGCTCGAGGCGAAGGCGCCTCCGACCTTGTCTTGGAGCTTGCCATGGTGCTTGATGCTCTTGTCCAGCAGCGCCTTCATCTCCGCTGCCGGCAGGCCGTAGTAGGTCGGGGAGCCGAGTATGATCCCGTCGTAGCTCTTCAGGTCATCAACCTTGACCTCTTTGACCTCCTTCGTGTCGACCTCCATGTCCTCTTCCATGACGCCCTTTCGGATGAGGTATGCCATCTTCTTCGTGTTCCCAGACCTAGAATAGTAGCAGATCAGTATCTTTGCCATCTAGTTCAACCTCAAGGGACGAAAGAGTAACTTATCCTTAAAGTCATTCACCAGACCCGCCGAACCCACCGCTCCCGGCAGCTTCACCACCCGATTTGTCACAGAACGATGACATACGAAGTTTGAAGAACTGCGAGTAGTTTCACGCTACAGCGGGAGGACAGGGGAGCTTGAGAGTCTGCAACAGATGCAAAAGGGAGACCGAACATATGTTCTGTCCGAGTTGTCACGTCCTCACATACCCGCCGAGGGCTGCGGGAACCGCCCCGACGTCAGCGATGGGTGACTCCTTCGAGTGCACAATATGGCAGGGACCCAACAGGACCCGAGGGATAGAGGTCCCTACATCCGAGCGCGACAAGTATTTCTCCAAGAGGCATGACGAGGTGGTGCTCCTAATCGAGGGAAAGCGGACTGTAGCCAAGCTCGGCCCTCAATTCTGGAAGAAGCCCTCAGTCATCAAGAAGGCCGTGAGCGACGACGGGAGAGACCAGCTGCTAAAGATGTTCGAGAAACATCACCTTCTGCCGCCTCAGCAGTCGCTCAAGGAGAAAGGCATTGTCGACACGGTCATATTCGAGGTCGTGACTCCTACCGAGGAGTTCAAGATCTCGCTCACAGAGAAGAAAGCCGATCGCGAGGAAGAGAGAGACTAGACCAGCTTCAGCTCCTTGCCGATCTTCTCGAACGCCGACAGGGCTTCATCCAAGTCCCTCCTCGAGAGAGCCGCGTTCATGATCGTCCTGATCCGGGCCTCGTCCCGAGCCACCATGGGGAAGACTATCGGGAGCGCGAACACGCCCTCCTCGAACAGGCGGGAGCTGAACTTCTTCGCTACGCCGCTATCGCCAATCATCACAGGTATGATCGGGGTTTGGCTCTTGCCAGTGCAGAATCCGAGCTGCTTGATGCCTTTGCGGAAAAACTCCGTGTTGGCCCACAGGTTTCTGACATGCTGCGGCTCATTCTCGAGCACGTCAATAGCCGCGATGCAAGCAGCAGCTACGGCCGGCGGGTGCGAACCGCTCAGGAGCCATGTTCTGGACTTGTTGTATGCGAAGTTGACGAGGTCCCTGGAACCGGACACGTGGCCTCCGACGACCCCGAACGCTTTTGAGAAAGTACCCATCTCGACATGGACATCGTCCCTTCCAAGCACGAAGTGCGACACGATGCCGCGACCGCCCCTGCCGAGCACTCCCTCTCCGTGTGCGTCATCGACGTACACCATCGCGCCGTGGTCATGAGCCACCTCGGCTACCCCGTCCATCGGGGCGATGTCGCCATCCATGCTGAAGACGCCATCAGTGATTACCAGAATCCTCTTGTAGGAAGGGCTGTGCTCTTCCGTCTTCTCGAGAACCTTCCTAAGGTCCTCGACATCGCAGTGCTTGTATACCGCCCTGTCCGCCTTCGAGAGCCTCACGCCGTCGATTATGCTCCCGTGGTTGAGCTCGTCGCTGACTATTATGTCTCCGACGTCGGCCAGCTGCGGGATCAGACCGGCGTTCGCGGCGAATCCGGTCTGGTAGACTAAAGACGCCTCCGCCTCCTTGAATTTGGCCAAGCGCTTCTCAAGCTCCATGTGAAGGTCCATGTTGCCCGCAATAGGCCTCACTGAGCCAGAGCCCGCGCCGTGCGTCTTGATGGCATCAATCGCAGCCTTCTTCACCTTCGGGTGGTTGCTCAAGCTCAGGTAGTTGTTCGAGCAGAGCATGAGGACCTTCTTGCCGTCCACGACGCACCTGGGAGCGCTCGGGCCCTCCAGAACGCGCAGCTTCCAGTCTAGCTCGCTGCTCACAAGCTGTTCGTACTCCGTCCTGAGAAATCCGACAGGGTCTCTCCTGGCCATCTCCTCACCATTCGGGCTTGAGGGAAACCTTGGCAGCCTGCTTGGAGCGAATCAGTTCCATCCCCTTCTCGATGTCCCTTATGGGCAAGGTATGGGTTATGATAGATGAAAGCTTGGTCCTGAACGCCGGCTTCTTCAGTATCTCGTGCATCAGGTCCCAGGTCTGGAACATCTTCCTGCCGGTTATGCCGAAGACCGTCGCGGACTTGAATGTGATCGCGTTGTTCACGTCAAGAGTCACAGGGTCGCTGTAGAGGCCGAGTATGGAGATCCTGCCGCCAGGCGTCAGCATGTCGAACACCTGCTTGAGCGCCGGGGCGGCCCCTGACATCTCGAGACAGACATCCGCACCATTGCCGTCGGTCGCGTCCTTGACCTCTCTGACAAGCGCGTCGTGTCCCATGGCCGCATCGAGCACCATGTGGGCGCCCATCTTCTTCGCCAGGTCGGACCTGACCTTCTCGCTCCCGAGTTCGGTCGCGAATACCTGCTTCGCCCCCGCGACCCTGAGGATTGCGATAGCCATGAGGCCGATGGGTCCGCAACCAGCGACAACAACGTTCTTGCCCCTGATGTCGTGGAAACAATCGTTCGGGAAGACCGTGAATGTAGCGTTCCCGAGGGGTTCCAGGATGGACCCGAGTTCTACCGAGAGCCCCTTCGGGAGCTTCCTCGCATTCCTTTCGGGAATGCGAACATACTCTGCGAAGACACCATCGGTGTCCACGCCCAGGATCTTCATGCTCCTGCATATGTGCATCCGGCCGGTCCTGCACTGATAGCATGTGCCGTCAACGATGTGCGTCTCAGCTGAGACGAGGTCGCCGAGCCTGACTGACCTCACGCCCTTGCCGACCTTGACTACCTGCCCGCAGAGCTCGTGGCCGAAGATGATGGGCAGCTTCTTGACGCGGTTCTGGGCCCAGTGGTTCCAATCCCAGATGTGGACATCCGTCCCACAGATGGAAGTCTGTTTCATCTGAACGAGTACCTCTCCTTTGCCAATGGTCGGCCTCGAGACCTCCTCGATCTCTGCGCCTGGTTCCCGTTTCCTCTTCACGACCGCGTACATCTGAGGGCACATCCCCTGCTTCGGGAAGGGGACAAATATGGACGTTCTTAAGCGAATGGGGGCTACCACTAAGTTCTGCAGAAGGGACCTGTCAAACCTTCTTCTCGGGCTTCGGGTTGAAGTAGTACATACGCACATTGCCCTGGTCCTCGAACCCGATCTTGCTGTAGACTGGGTGCCCGGCCCTCGTTGCCTGGAGCACCCCATACTTGAAGCCCATCGACTTTGCGTCCCTCAGGGGCGCCAAAGTAATCTGGGTCCCGATGCCCTTCCTGCGATGGTCCTTTATCGTGGCCACGCAGTAGACGCCCGCGACGCCCCTGCTCGGGAACATCAGCGAGGTCGCGACCGGCTCCCCCTCCAGGAGCGCGTAGTACCTCCTACACTGGTTATCCTTGCAGAAGCACAGACCGGCATCGACCTCGGTCACCTTCGGAGTGTCCTCCAGGGGCATCTCGTAGGCCCTGACCATTGTGTCCATGAAGACCTCTTGCTGCTTCCTCGTCCGGACCTCCTTGATCTCCAGACCTGGCGTTTCCGGAGGATCGTCCCTCATCCGCTGCAGGTCCACGGACATCCCGGGAGTGTCATCCTCCTTCGTGAAGCCGTGCTTGACAAGTCGTTCTGGCAGGTCCTTCGGTCTGGTGGACGAGTCGAGCAACCACATCCTGGGCAACCCCCTAGCCCGCGACTCCTGAAGGACATCATCGATCGCATCGTCGGCCTCACGCTCAGAGAGCCGTGCCCTGCCGACGCAGTTGTACAGAGACATCTTGGTGCCGGTGATCAGCCGGAGCAGGCCCTGGTCCTCGTGGAACTCCACCTTGGGAGACGAACCCCACCACCGAAACAAGTCGTAGAACTGCTCCTCCGCCAGTCTCCCGAGCTGTCCAGGCGTCGCCTTCCTCAGTATGTTTCTGCTCCTCCAGTCGACTCTCTTCTCGACCACCATCGAACCACCTCTTGGCCGCCATGCATGTTGATGCTTGCGGCTACTATCGACCGTACGTGCGTGCGCATCGTAAATAGATTCCTGATAGGGCCAGCGGCAAGGGTGACCTCACGCTATCTCCATGCACTTACGCGCCTCGGGACATCTGACGGCCCGAGCGGCCCTGGAAAACAATTCCGGGTGCTCGGTGTGCACTGGGATCACGACCTTGGGTGCGATCCGCTTGACTATGCTGAATATCTCTTCCATGCTGGCGTGTCCGGACGCGTGCACCTGGTGGAAGTCCAGCTTGAACCAGTCCAGCCAGTTGTTGAGCACCTCCTCCTCGACATCATCCTCTTCGAAGGGCTCGCTCTTGGACCTTATGAACAGGCTCCCGCGCACGGGCCTGATGTCTATCAGTTCCGTCAGCTGGTTGAAATCCGTGTGGAAAACGAGCTCGGCCTGATGGTCCCTGACATGGTCTGAGTCGACCACATGGTCCGACTTGCCCAGCATGTTGATGTAGTTGAGCTCGTACTTGACCTTCTCAGGCCTCTTCATCTTCCTCACATAGACGAGCATGTCCGGGTCTTTCATAGGATTGGGCACGGATATGCGACTGTCCCCTTGGAGCGTCTCGAGGAGGTGCGCGACCTTGGCCGAAACCACAAACTTCCGGCCAGTCGCCTTGGCAACATCTCTGAACGTTCGCATCCGGTCGACATCTCTTGGGTAGAACGAGACAATGGCCAATCCCTTGTTCTTCGAGATCAGGTCCTTGGCCCTCCTTTCAACGTCCTTCTCAGACAGGCCTTCGCGCGTGTCGTTATCCGAGACGCGCGTGCCCTCGCATATCAGGGCGATGGGGTTCTCTTTGGCGGCTCGCGCAACGAACTCCTCGGTCATGTCGCTCCTAGGCCCGTGGAGCCTGAGGTCGCCAGAATAGGCGATGCATCCCGCAGAGGTGTGTATCAGGAACCCGTAGGCCCCAGGTGTCGAGTGATCCACATGGACGGGCTCGACCTCGAGTCCAGCCACCTTGACCTTGTCGCCGGTTCTGAACCTCCGGAATTCGTGCTCGCCGAACTCTGCCCTGCTACCAGTGACTTCCCAGGACTGCCTGATCGCGTCCGCAGCGGCCCCGAGATACACCGGAATGTCGGAGTCTGCATACTTCAAGTGCATCGCGTGGTCAAAGTGCATATGGGAGACGAATATCGCGTCGAATGCAGGTGGGACATGCTTGAGGTCGGTCCCTTCCAGCCACTCGGGGTCGTACAGGCCTTCGATTCTGGGCAGCAGGTCGAAGTGAAGGTAATCCCGGAGGCCGAAGCGGTCCCTTGGCATCAGGAAGTTCACGAAGTACTTGTCCTTCATGTGGAACGGCTCGCCGAAGTCGAACCAGACCCTCGTGCCGCTGTCCTCGATGAGTATCTTGTTCCCGCCGATTTGGCCAGCACCGCCGTAGACCGTTACAGTTGTCATTGGACCGCCAAAGGTTCCACCTATCATGTCTCTGCGACAGCAATCAAGCTTTTGGTCTCCCCGGGAGATGGTTTGCCATCGTGAAGGAACTCGTCCAGCGTGCTGTTCCTCACCCTCTGGCGCTCCAGCCTTTCAGCGAGGGATGCGAGCCTGAGCCACATGGGCAGTTCGTACACGCCCTTGATCCTCTCCGCCCTGGCGTAGCGGTTGTACGCTCTATCGATGAGGACAGCGTCCACTCCCGCCTTCCGGACCGGATAGAGGTCCAGGCTAGGCATGTCACCGACCATGATAGCGTCCTCCTTCCGAAGACCGTGCTTGGTGAGGTAGTTCTCGATCTGCTTGCCCTTGTTGCCGTTAAGCATGATGCCGTCGAAGTAACCGTCGATGTTGAACTTCTTCAGCAGGGCACCCAGGATTGGTTCCGAGTTCCTAGACACGAGGCACAGTGTATCGACTTCTTCCCTCAACAGGTTGAGCGCTTCGACGACACCCTTGTCAAGTTCGAAGAACTTGACCGCTTCGTCCGGTGAGGGGCTCGCCCAGAACTCCCAGCGGGATCTCCCGCCTTTCGGGACATAGAGAGTTCCCTCCGCGTCCAAGAAGACATGCTTGTACCTACGGATCCTGTTCCCATCCATCTGGTCCATGTTTGGCTTGAGCGAATCACCATAAGATAACGAACATCTCATATCGTATCATGGTGTAGGATACGATACGGACGCTCGGTCAAGATTTAAATTATAGTATTAACATTAATCTTACGGTTTCGCAAAGAATAAAGGCATCCGGAGCCATACGTTCTCGCGAGGACTGATATGGTAGCAGTGTTCGGAACCCTAGGGTACAGGCCGAAGTCGCTCATCCCCACCATCAGGTCGACCCCTGACGTGGACAAGGTAGTGTTCTACTGCGGGGCGGACAAGAAGGACCCAGAGGCGGTCAGGAAGGTTGCCGAGGCGAAGAATGCGGTGATGGACTACTGCAGGAGTCTCAAGCTGGCAGTCGACGCCGTGGAGCTCGAGGACCCGTTCGACTTCAAGGGGATAGCGCTGAGGATCAGGGGCGACATAAGGAAGCACAAGAAGGAGGGAAAGGGCGTGGCGGTGTTCAACATCGCCGGCGGCACTAGACCAACCTCATCGGCCGCCTTGCTCGCTTGCATCCTCGAGGGAATCCCCACGGTCTATGTCCACGACGTCACCTATGAGGAGATACATCTGCCACTGCTGAGGATGGAATACGACCAGGTGTTATCGGGCGAGGAGCGAGAGATCCTCAGACGGCTCCTGAAGAGCCGTCTCAAGGACATCACCGAGGTAGAACTCGCCGCGCTCCTGGGGAAGCACAAGGCGACCGTGAACCATCACATCAAGAACCTTGTTGCGAAGGGGGCGCTGAGGCTGGAGAAACACCCCACGGACTCAAGGAAGAAGGTCGTGAAGGTCGAAGAATCGGCCGAGCTACTCCTCGGTGATGAGAATTGAGAATCCTGGTTTCGACCTTCGCGGGTGAGGATGCAGAGAAGCTCATCCTCGCCATGCGCAGCCTCCCATACGAGCAGATCGTCCTCATCGGGGCCGATGGCATAGAGTCTTCATCAGGATTCCGCAAGATCAGCATGCTCGAGGAGATGGCCGGACATGAGCTCTTGGTGGAGATTGTGGATGAGGACGACTTCATGGAGCTGGTCGATGCGGTCTCGGCGGTACTTGTCAAGCACTCAAGAGATCCGAAGAGCGGCTCCAGGAGCAGCATCATCCTCAACATCAGCGGCGGCTCGAAACTCCTGGGAGACGCAGCGTTGTTCGCCGCGTTCCGCCTCGGAATCGAGACATACCATTGCGACGAGCGCATCACGAGGCTCCCTGTGATCAAAGGCGCGACCGCAAGGGACAGGTTCACTCCGATGCAGGTCGGATTCCTTGCAGCCCTCACGGATGCCATGATGCCGTTTGACCGGATCATTGACTCGATGAAGCCAGCGAGCAAGTCCGCGGTCGAGAGGCTGATGAGGGAGCTGCGGAAGTCCGGGCTGATCAAGACAGATGTGCGAGAAGGCAGAATCAACATCTCGCTCTCTGACATGGGCGCAGAAGTATCGAGAGCCCTGACACTAAGCCGAACTGGTTGATGTCAGTCTCGGCTAGGCCTCTCGATATCCTCCCCGCCCTCGAAAATCTGCTGGGCTAAGGAATAGATGTCCTCCAAACCCTCGCCTGTGTCTGAACTCACGGGTATGACCGTGCGGCCAGCGCCCACGGTCTCTAATGCCTGCAGGAATTCCACGCTGACCTGCGTCTGCGCATCAACGTTCTCGTCCAAGAGCGAGCTGAAAAGAGCATAGTAGTCCTCGCTCCAGCCCTTCACGAGGTCACGCTCTTTCTGTGAGAGCACGTCAACCTTCGAAAGCAGCGAGAGCATCGGGATAGGCAGCCGGAAGTGGACCGTCGCCGCGAGCATGAGGGAAGACACGAATCCGTTGGGTGTCTTGGCCAACGATGGGTCGAAGAGGAATGCGATCATGGATGACTCCCTGCCGAGCTCGTCTATCACCACGAGGCTGCTCTGGCGGAACGTGAACAGCTCGAGTTGCCCAGGCGTGTCAATGAGGACGTAATCAGTGTCATAACCAGCGATGACCTGGGAGATCTCCTTGATGTTGAGCGCTAACAAGTCAGCGGCTGCAATCTGCGCGCCATTTGGCCCAAGGCCGTAGTCGCGCATGACCTCGTCCAACTTGATCCAGTCCCGGACATCGACATCAGGGGCATAGAGCAACGAATCGGCACCAGGGTCGAGATTCAGAGTGATCGCGTCGTACCCTTGGTTGTTCAGCCAAGTCTGGAAGGCGTTGGTAAGAGTGCTCTTACCGCACCCTGCAGTCCCGACAAAATAGAGGTTCTTCGCAGCCATTCCCTAGCTCCCATGATTCTCGGAAGCGGGCCTGAAGGGATTCGAACCCTTGACCTTTCGGTTTCTCCTTCGAGCCGGATTGGCCGGAAGTAAGAGCCGATTGCTCTACCTAGCTGAGCTACAGGCCCACAGGTGCGCAGAATATGCTGACCATTTATAAAACTATCGTGGAAACAAAAGTTGTCTGGAACATCTGGCTAAGCTCTGCGACAACTTCGGTTTGAGAGCATGCAGAAGACAGCTATCGCGCATACCCGATTACCATATTCAGATAATTATAATATTATGGATATGGAGTTTCCACTGAACTCTTGTGAGATCATGAATGTTGAAGGGGTTTGAGATGGGACTCGCCTAGGACTTCGAGAATTCCTTCACTATGGAGTCCAACTTCTTTGACACGGACGAATCCAGTGGAACGGGCTTGTGCGTCTTGAGGATTTGATCCGCCTTCTCTGTGGCAGCGACCATGATGTCCTTGCTGCCCTTCTTCACCCACATGTCATACGGGTCGCTGTCCCAAAGCATTGGGATGAATGTGTCCTTCATGTTCTTCAGAGTGTGCATCTGGGACAGATAGCTCCCTCCGATGCCAACCTTCTTGATGAGGTCGAGCGCGAGGGTCTCCTGATTCACCTCAAAGCCTCTGAAGATCTTGATGGTCATGCGTACGATCTCGTGATCCAGAAGGTACTGCTCATAGGAGAGCAAGGTCGAGTTGTCGGGAACACCGAGGCCGTTCACAACCTCCCCACCGACTCTTGCACAGTCCATAGCCATCGTCGCATTCTCAAGAGAGGCCTGCACGCCCGGCACCTTCGCGCCCGAGCCCAATCCCCCCACTGAGTTGGGGAGCTTGCAGTATCTAGCCATCTGCACTGCGCCTGAGCAGAGTAGAGTGCTTTCTGGAGCCCCACCCATGTAGGAACCGGTCCTCGGATCCATGCTAGACAAGACGGAACCGTAGATCACTGGTGCGCCTGGCGAATGGGCTTGCATGATGCAGACGACTGCAAGCGTCTCAGAATGGTTCACGACGAGGTCGCCCGCTGTGGTCACCGGTCCGCTGACCCCCGCCTGGGCCATACCTGTGATGTGTATCGGCACATGGTTCTCCGCCCAGACCATTGCCGCGTCCGTGGCGGTCCCGTCCAACAACAACGGTGACATCGTGCAGATCATCGCTGAAATGTAGTGCCGCTTCTTGAGCTCCTCGAGGCCTCCCGCGACCTCGGCCGCCATCTTGACCTGAGTCTTTGCCTCGACCACGGTTGTCGTGGATTCGGATAGGAGGTGCTTCTGGGTGTTCTCCATTGCCACCTTCATCCCGTGCACGACGTGCACCCTTTCCGGCAAGTCGGATGCGACGACCATCGGCTCGTATATGCTCAGATACGGCAGGTAATCGCCGATGACGGCGGTCTTCCTTATGTCTTCAAGGACAGGTTTTCGCCTTATTCCGCGCGCTGAGTCCCAGACGGAAACACCACACCCATCGGTCGTGTAATAGTTGTGAGTCCCGTCGAGTGGCAGATCGAACTCCTTCGTCCTGCCAGCCAAAACAATCTTCTGGGGGGCTTTGCTGATCAGCGACTTGACGACATCCTTTGGAAACTTCACGTCTGGGCTTCTTTCATCGACGACCGCGCCTGATCTCTTCAGCGCCGCGCGGGCATTCTTGCTGTGCACCCTGATGCCGACCTTCTCCATGATCTCGAGGGCGGCCTCATGAATCATCCGTTTGTCGTTCTCGCTCATCGTGTCTGCTGGTTTCTGTATTCTGAATCTCTCCGCGAAGTCAGTCATTCTCTTCACTTCCTCCTGACATGCGTCAGGTACCATATGACGTACTACTGGATTTCAATTGTGTGGGGGAGTTTGCTCCGGCAATTGCCGAGACTCTTCATGAGAAGACGATTGTTCAACTACGTTTCTCTAGCGCGTCAGCACCATAGCTCTTGGAGTACTCCTTGAGAAGGCTGTCTATGTTCTTCCGCACCTCGGTCTCCAGCGGCTCCGGAGTGTGCGAGTTGAGCAGCTCGATCATCCTCTCCCTAGCTCGCTTCTTCATGTCCTTGGAGCCAGACGAGTTCCACTTTTCCCTAGTCAGTCTGTCGGACAGCTTAGGTGCGAGGTGCTCCTTCCTGAACCTCATCATCGTGTCCTTGTGCTTCAAGAAGCTCCCCATAGGACCGGTCTTCGAGATCACGTCCACTGAGAGAGTCTGCTCGTTCACCTCGATCCCCTGCGCGAACCGCAAAGCGTTCGAGGCGATCTCGCTGTCGATGATGAGCTGGATCGGGGAATAGACGTCGAAAGCCTCGGTCGAGCCGAGGAAGAGGTCGGAAAAGTCTGCCCCTGCAGCGATCGCTGCGAGCGCGGAGAACGATTTCTCGTAGGAGAGCTGCGCGTCAACGGTCTTCGAATCGCTCTGGACGCCCATGTTGGTCGGGAGGCCATAGAATTTTCCCAGTTGGATCGCACCCGCGCCGATTAGTGAGAACTCCGGTGAACCGGTTGCTGCGATGCCAGTCCTCATGTCAAGGGGACAAGACACTGAACCGTACACGATCGCCGGGGACTTGGTGACCAGGCTGGCGATGACGACCGAGCTTAGCACCTCTGCGTTCTGCTGGACCAGAAGCCCGGCTAGTGACGCAGGGGCGGTACCTCCTGCCATCGCCATAACGGTTACAAAGACAGGTTGGTCCATTCTCGAATAACCAAGCAGTGCCTCGAGCATTCCCTTGTCGTGCGCGAGTGGGCTAATCGGATCGATGTATCCGCAGAACATGGGCTTCTTCCGCAGCTTTTCCCTGTCGCCCAGGATGGCCTCAGCGAACCTCATGGAGAGCTCGACCTCCTCCTTGTTGTTGCTACCTCCGAATGTGCACTTCGAGGAGTGGATGAGCCCAGCTGCCGTGACAACGGGGCTCTGGATCTCCTCCGGGACATCGCTCGCGTAAACCGGGACATATGCAATGGAGGCCGTGTCGAGCGCATCGAGGAGCCTGCAAATCCTGATTCCATCCTTCAGGGTCGGACTCCTGATCTGGTCGGTGTCCGGATCGATGATGTACAGGCACTGAGAGCCAGGGCCGATCTTGGTCTTGCCGTCGACCGCATCGAGCGAGTTCTTCTCGCTCCTAGCATGCCATCTGAAGTTCTTCTTGACGCTCTTGACGGCCTCCATCACGGACGATTCGGGCATCAAGGTCCTCTTCGTTTTGCGGTCGATTGAGAATCCGCGTCTGCCCAAAAGGTCGAGAGTCTCCTCGGAGTTGATGAGAATGCCAGTCTTCTCTAAGACCTTGAGCGTCGCCCCGTGGATCGCTTCCAAATCACTCTTGTCCAAGACCTTTAGCATATTCTTCGCGGAGACCAAGTTTCTCACACTCCCTATGCTCGGAAGCGAAGCTGTAGACAGGTGTTAGGCTTTTCGCTGGCAAATCTCGGGTGACATCTGCCACCAAGATTGTCGGCGTCGGGGACAAGTCCATCCGCTTAGATAAATGGAATCCGATGCCTTTAAGAAAAGTTGTGCGCACAATTTGGCACGCTTGAACCAATTCCGTTTTGATATGAAAGGTTTTATCAACGAAAGTTGACTTTGTCACACTGGATGCACCGCAACTTCGTGGCCGTTCTGTGCAGCGGGAGCAGCGGCAACTCGTTCTTGATCTCATCACAGGACGGGGCCGTCTTGGTCGACGCCGGAATGTCTTGTCGCGAACTCGAGAAAAGGATGTCGATTTTCGGCGAGGAGCCATCGGGAATCCTCGGCGTCGTGCTAACGCATGAGCACACGGATCATACGAGAGGTGCGAGGAAGTTTTGCCTTGAGCACGAAGTACCCCTTTATGGCACTCGTGGAACCCTCGCGCTGACACCGCATGAAGGGAACGAAGCAAAGACGGTAGCCGAAGGCAAATCGTTCAAGGTCGGTGACATCTCGTTCACGCCCTTCAAGGTTCGGCACTTGGCCGCCGAGCCGGTGGCGTATTCGATTACCCTGGACTCCCAGAAAGTCTCCATCGCATCAGATCTCGGCTGCGTGACCTCGAACGTGGTTGAGCACATGCGTGGCTCCAACCTCCTGGTGGTGGAGGCGAACTACGACGAGGAGATGCTCCTGAAGGGTCCATATCCGGACTTCCTCAAACGGGCGATCAAGAGCGACCACGGCCATCTGTCAAACGACGACGCAGGTGCGCTCGCAGTGCAGGCAACGACATCGAAGACGGACGAGATCGTGCTCGTCCACCTGAGCAAGGAGAACAACACTCCGGAGAAGGCTCGGGGCACGGTCGAGGACAGGTTGAAGAAGTCCAAGCACAAGGCGAGGGTGAATGTCACGGAGCACGGTTCATCGAGCGGGCCGCACTCACTGGGCTGAGCCGATTATCTTGATCTTGCCGTGGGAAACGAGCGTCTTCGCGATATTGCTCGGAAGCGATATGATGTCCTCCTTGCGCAGCTTGTAGTCCTTGTCCACACCCGCGAAGGTCGGCACATCTTCGAGGACGCGCACGAGCACAAGCTCCTGCAGTTCCTCCTCGTCCTTCTCATGTTTCGGCTCGCACGCTTTCGGGCTCGGGACCTCTGGCAACACATCGACATCCTTTGGCTGAGTGAATCTCGGACCGAACTCCTCAAAATCGGCTTTCGAGTCCTTGTGCGCCCCTATGACGGATGTCAGGCTCGAGAATAGGACGAGCTCATCTGGAGTCAGGTTCGCCGTGTCTGGGTTGTCGCCCGCGACCTTCCTCAAGGCAAGGAGCGCGATCTTCCTCTGTCTCAGCTCGTAGACGCGTTTCGCCTTGTCGATGGCCTTCTTGAGCTGATCGTTCAGCATCATGCTCGCCTGGGACATGGGGCTCATGGCGAGTTCCCGCTCGCTCTCCTTCCTGAGCGTCTTGATGTAGTTGCTGATCTTCTCATACAGAGCGGGATCGACCTTGGCCAGCTGCGGAGATTTGTTCTCCTGTCTGAAAAGACCCATGATTTCCTCGAAGCTCATATCCTCCCGCTCTGCGGCCATCGAGTTGAGCATACATCATCAACATATTTGATGCTTGTGCGCTGCAGGTAGGACGGTGCGACAAAGGATATTACCGCCAGAGGATATGTCGCTCAGAACCGGACCATGGCTTCGAAGAGCTACGTGAGGGCGCAAGGCTCGGGATGCAGCATCACGGTAGACGCATCACCGGGAGCGAAGAAGACCGAGATCGGGGGAGTGAACTCATGGAGGGGGGCCATTCAGATCAGGATAGCTGCGGAGCCAAGAGACGGCGCGGCCAATGAGGAGCTCGTCAGGTTCCTCGCCTGCAAGCTTTGTATTGAGAAGGATGGGGTTAGGATCCTGAAGGGTGAGAGGTCGTCCCTCAAGGTCGTGTTTCTGCCATTGGCTCCCGAGAAGATACGAGCTGTGCTCGGTGGTGATTGAACGCTTTCCCCCGAGGAACGTCTCGAGCAGCTGGAGAAGGTGTTCACCGTCCTCGAGGACCTGAGCGAGAACACTCCAATCATCGTTGAAGGACTCAGGGACGTGAAGGCACTCGGCAGGATGGGGATCACCAAGAACGTCATTCCACTCAACAAAGGGGAGTCTGTATTCGTCTTCTGTGAGAATCTGTCAAAACAGTCGAGAGAGGCCGTTGTGCTCACTGACTGGGACAGGCGCGGTGGGATGCTCGCTAGAATGCTGAAGGATGGACTGGCAGCCAATGGCGTCCGTGTGAACGACAGGATCAGGACACAGATCGTGATCCTATCGAAGAAAGAGGTCAAGGACATGGAGAGCATGCCCACTTTCATAGAGCGGCTTCGAAGGATGGCCGTTAGCCAGAGAGCTTGAGGCCATGATGGTTGGGGGAAAAAGGATTTAGTGTAGCAACCCAATCAAACGCGCATGCCTCTCTCCGAATGCTCGCTGGAGATGCTGCAGTACCTCAGGCTCAAATCTGTCGACGAGTTGTTCGAGGACATCCCAAAGGATGTCCGTACTGATGGCCTGAAGCTGCCGGATGGAATGGGCGAACTGGAGCTCAGAAGAGAGCTCGAGGCGATGATGTCGGCAAACAAACCCGCATCATCGATGCCAAGCTTCCTCGGAGCTGGAATATACAATCACTTCATACCTGCCGCAGTCAAGACCATCATCTCGAGGTCCGAGTTCATCACTGCGTACACGCCCTATCAGCCCGAGATCAGCCAGGGGATGCTCCAATCACTGTTCGAATATCAATCGTTCATGGCGGAATTGACCGCGATGGATGTCGTCAACTCGAGCATGTACGACGCATCAACCGCCCTCGGGGAGGCCGTCCTCATGGCCCACAGGATCTCCGGCGGGGACAAGTTCCTCATCAGCAGGACTATCAGTCCGGAGAAGAAGGAAGTGGCTAAGGTATATGCCCGAGGAGCGGACATCCGGTTGGTCGAGGTGGGATATGACGCGATCACCGGACAGGTCGACCTTGCCGACCTGAAATCGAAGCTGGGAGATAGCGTCGCTGGATTCTATTTCGAAACGCCAAATTTCCTCGGACCTGTTGAGACCAAGTGGCAAGAGATCAGGAGCGCCCTTGACAACAAGACTCTTGTCGTTGGCGTGAACCCAATGGCTCTCGCGCTCCTTCGGCCTCCGGGCGAGATGGGGGCGGACATTGTCGTTGGCGACGCGCAGGTCTTCGGCACGTCGATGAGCCTCGGAGGACCAACGATCGGAATATTCGGGTGCAGGTCAGAGCACGTTCGCAAGATGCCTGGCAGGCTCATAGGCATGACCACCGACATAGAGGGGAGAGCCGCCTACTGCATGACCCTTCAGACAAGGGAGCAGCACATCCGAAGGAGCAAGGCGACTTCCAACATATGCACTAACGAGGCTCTGCTCGCGCTCGCAGCCGCTTCCTATCTCGCGCTTGTTGGGAAGAGCGGGCTCAGGGAAATCGCGAAGAAGAACATCGAGAACATGCGTTCGCTGTCATCGAGGATCGCTGCCATCAAGGGGTTCGAGGCACCGCGCTTCAAGTCGCATCACTTCAACGAGTTCGTCGTCACATCAGAGGCAAGTTCGGACAAGATTCACAAGAAGCTTCTCGCGAAAGTAGTCCATGACGGGTTCATCCTAGACCGTGCGTTCCCGGAGCTGAAGAACTCCACTTTGTACGCGACTACCGAGATGCACTCGAAGGCCGACCATGACAAGCTCGTGAGCGCTCTGGAGGCGGTCGGATGAGGTACCACCAAGCTGTCCACGATGTCCCTCTACTTTTCGAAGCGTGCGAGAAGCCGTCTCCTGAGCGGGAGTTCGACCCGACCCTCGGGGGGCTGCTCCCGAAAGAGTTGGTGAGGGACGACCTCGACATTCCTGACCTGCCTGAACGAGATGTCGTAAAGCACTTCGTGAACCTCTCGCAGATGAACTTCGGGATTGACAATGGACTCTACCCGCTCGGTTCGTGTACTATGAAGTACAACCCAAAGGTATGCGACGAGATAGTCTCCTGGCACACGGTCGCTGACATCCATCCGCTCCAGGACCCGTCGACGATCCAGGGCGCGCTCAGGCTCATGCATGAACTCGAAATGATGCTGTGCGAGGTCGCAGGGATGGACGCGGTCACGCTCCAGCCGGCTGCGGGAGCACATGGAGAGTACACGGGAGTGCACATCGTGAAGGCGTTCCACGAGGCCAACGGCGAGAGGAGGAATGAGGTAATCCTACCTGACACGGCTCATGGGACGAACCCCGCGAGCGCGGCCATGGTCGGATACGACGTCCTCGACCTACCCTCGAAGGACGGGTGCGTCGATGTCGAGGCACTCAAGTCATCGGTCTCAAAAGACACCGCGGCGTTCATGCTCACGAATCCGAACACGCTCGGCCTGTTCGAGAAGAATGTGAAGGAGATAGCCGGCATACTCCACGACGCCGGCGCCCTGCTCTACTACGACGGCGCCAACCTGAATGCCATCATGGGTAAGACATCGCCAGGGAAGATGGATTTCGACATTGTCCACTTCAACCTGCACAAGACTTTCGCCACGCCCCACGGAGGCGGTGGTCCAGGCGCAGGGCCCGTGGGCGTCAGGAAGCGCCTCGAGGAGTACCTCCCGGTCCCCAGAATTGTCGAGAAGGCGGGGATGTATTCCCTTGACTACAACAGGCCGAAGAGCATCGGCAAGGTGAGGGCGTTCTTCGGCAACTATGCAGTTCTCGTGCGCGCGTATGCATATATCAAGATGCTAGGAGGGAAAGGGCTCGTGTCAGCTACGGAGAATGCCGTCCTGAACTCCAATTACCTAAAGGAGAGACTCAAGGACGACTTCGAGCTGCCCTACGGAAATCTGAGAAAGCACGAGTTCGTGCTCAGCGGGAGGCCACTCAAGAGCAAGGGCCTGAGAACGCTCGACTTCGCCAAGAGGCTGTTGGACTACGGTTTCCATGCGCCCACGATCTACTTCCCATTGATAGTCGATGAGGCAATCATGATTGAGCCCACGGAGACCGAGTCTCGTGAGACGCTCGACAAATTCGTCGACGCATGCAAGGCGATCCTGAAGGAGGATCCCCAGCTGTTGCACGACGCGCCCGTGAACACCGCCAGGCGGAGGCTCGACGAGGCGAAGGCGGCACGGGACATGATATTCAGCTGGAGAGCGTACCAGAAGAAGCTAGAATCAGGGAACGGGAAGGCCTGACCTAGCGCTTGAAGCGCGCGCAGATGAGCGTGCGGGTGCTGGTAACGCCTGGAATCGTCCTTATCTTGCCGAGAACCTCGTCGCACAACTCGTCGTAGTCCTTGGTTTCCATCCTGGCGATAAGATCGAACTGGCCGAAAAGCTGGTGGACCTCTGAGAGTCCAGGCATCTTCCGCATGTGCTCTAGCACCTGGGCCTCCTTGCCCGTTGCGGTGGTTATGAGCACGTACGCGACTGCCAGGTCATCACCTTAGAGAGGGCGTAAGGCGATTGTCGATATTTATATCTGTTCATCCTTATATTCTAGACACTATCGAGCCAGAACGCCCAATCCGTGCGAATGATTAATTATGGACGTCCCCAATCCGATTCCGTCGACATGTCAGGCTTCATAGTGATCGAGGGCATAGACGGATGCGGGAAATCCTCAGTCGCTAGACTTGTAGCTGACCGGCTCGGGAAGAGGGCAGTTCTCACCAGGGAGCCTACTGACTCCTGGATAGGCCGAGCCGTCCGGAGGGGCGAAGATAAGCCCATAAGCCCGTACACGGACGCTCTGCTATTCATGGCTGACCGGGCACAGCATACCCTGGAGATCCAAAGATTACTGAAGAAGGGGAAGGTCGTCGTCTCGGACCGGTACTATCATTCGACGGTTGCCTACCAAGCCGCGTATCTCAAGGATGTCTTTGAAGGTGACGCCTTCAAGTGGCTCTTGGACTCGAATCTCAAGATATCAATCCATCCTGACCTCACCGTCCTCCTGGTCATACCTCCTGAGCTCGGCCTCCAGAGGATAAAGTCCCGGGCGAAGCTGACCCGGTTCGAGAAGCTGGACTTCCTCATGCAAGTCCACGCCAATTACCAGAAGCTTGCGAGACTCGACCGATCAATCGCGAAAGTCGACGCCACCCAGAGCCTGGGTGATGTGGTCACAGAGGTACTATGCCTCGCTAGAGGGAGGAACCTTTAAGCGCTGCGGCAGCGTCGGTGAGTGATGAATATGCACCCAGCGGACCATCTGAGGGGAACGAAGAGTGACAAGCTGAAGGGGCGCAAGATCGTCCTTGGCGTCACGGGCAGCATTGCGGCTGTCGAATGCGTGAAGCTCTGCAGAGAGCTCATCAGGAACGGCGCGGACGTGCACGTGGTCATGAGCAAGGACGCGCAGACGATAATTCACCCATGGGCTTTGGAGTTCGCCTCCGGGAATCCCATCACGACCGAGATCAACGGGCGAGTGCAACATGTGTCATTCTGCGGCGACGTTCCCGACAAGGCAGACCTGCTCCTGATTGCTCCAGCTACCGCGAACACTATCTCCAAGATGGCTTTTGGGATCGATGACACGCCCGTCACGACATTCGCCACGACGGCGATCGGCACCGGAATACCGGTGATGGTTGTCCCCGCGATGCACTACTCGATGATGAAGCACAAGATCGTGCTCGAGAACATCGAGAAGCTGAAGAAGCTCGGGGTCGTGTTCCTCCAGCCAAAGATGGAGGAATCGAAGGCTAAGATGCCCTCCATTGACTACATCGTGTCCTCATCGATCTCTCTCATCGGCAAGCGCGACCTCGTCGGGAAAAAGGTGCTCGTGATCGCCGGCGCTACAGAGGAGCCAATCGACGATATCAGGGTCGTGACCAACAGGAGCTCGGGCGAGACCGGTGTTGAGCTCGCAAGAGCCGCCTACGAAAGGGGCGCGAAGGTCGACCTCTGGATGGGCAGGTGCGAGACCGAGGTACCTGAGTATCTCAACACAACCAGATTCTCCTCGTTCGCCAACCTCGCGAAGCTTTCCAAGGGCATCAGGCACGACATCATTCTATTCCCGGCAGCTGTCTCCGACTATTCTCCCGCGAAGATCGACGGCAAGATAGCGTCCGACAAGGGCAGCCTGACGCTCGTCCTCAAGCGGAATCCGAAGCTCATCGACAGGATGAAGGGGAAGTTCGTCGTCGGCTTCAAGGCCCAGGTCAGGATGAATGAAGAGGACCTCGTCGGGGAATCGATGGATCTGCTCAAGAGGTCCAAGTGCTCGCTCGTGGTCGCGAACTGCGTCGAGAACGTGAAGAAGGGCAGGACGCGTGTGATCGTCGTCACGAGAGACGGCACCACGGAGGACCTCGAGGGCACGAAGTCCGAGGTTGCGGACAGGATAATAGACCGGATAGCCAGGATGGTCGGATGAGGAGAGCGAAAGCGTTCTGCCCTGGCCACGTCACTGGCTTCTTCGAAATATGCCGTGCAGACACTCTTCTGGCGACGGGTTCACGTGGCGCGGGACTCTGTCTTTCACTCGGTGCGACCTCAGAGGTAAGGATCGAGGACTCAAAGAGTCAGACAATCAATGTTGAGATCAATGGGATCCCAGGCAGGGGCGAGGTGACCAAGGAGGCGATCCGGTACCTGCTGGGCAAGGACAAGATGAAGCTCGAGGTCTCGACCGTCCTTGACCTGCCGCAGAGCCAGGGGTTTGGAATGAGCGCTGCGGGAGCGCTCTCCGCGGCCGTCGCGGCAGCCAGCCTCATCGGGAAAGACCGACAGAAGGCATTCGAAGCCGCTCATATCGCGGAGATCACGTGCGGCTCGGGTCTGGGAGATGTCAGCGCTCTCCACAAAGGCGGGATAACCATACGGAAGAAGCCCGGCCTACCACCAATCGGAGAGGTCCTGAGGATAGACGGAACCCCAAAGGTCGTCCTTTGCGTCGTCGGCCGGAGGATGCTCACGAAGACCGTCCTCTCCGACCCAGTCAAGAGCGTGATAGTCAACAGGATCGGAGGACGAAGGGTGGACCAGATAGTCAAGGAACCCAAGCTGAGCGTCCTGATGTCCTTGTCGAGGTCATTTGCAGTTGAATCCGGACTTGCTTCTTTGAAGACTGCCAAGACGATGGCTGTTGCCTCGGAACATGGTTCCGCGAGCATGTCGATGCTCGGTAACTCAGTATTTGCAGTAGGGGACATCAAGAACCTAAAGGACACTCTGACAAATTACGGGGCAGTGTTCGTCTGCAAGGTAGACGACAAGGGGCCGAGGATTCTGTGACGGCAATCGTGATCCTAGTCTTCTATGACTAGCCAAATCAATCCGATTACGAATAACCCGCCGCCAACAGCCGTGATCGCGTAGGACACCCAAGTCAGGAGTTCATATCCGCTAATGTGACCTACAGGATCGCCAGGGTTGTTCCAAGGATCCCAGTTCCATTGCGTGATCTCATACACGGACATGAAGAATATGATCATAGACAGCACAATCCCAATGATGACGAGGACGATTCCTAGGACTATCAGCGACATTCCCTTGGCAGTTTTCTTCGCCTTCAAAGGGTTGACTGGCTGGCCAACGCTCGGCTGAGATATGCTTGTCAATGCAGCCCCACATCTCTCGCAGTAAATCGCCCTCTCAACTGCATTCTCGCTCCCGCAATTCAGGCATTTCATGGTCGGCTTGCCCTTTCCGGGATAGACCTCGGAATAGAATGCCTTTTGGATGCTCGGCTGCCAAGAGATTCAGGGAATTCACTCGAACAACGTGAAAAGCCTGTCATCCCCGCCGACGTCGAACAAGCCGATCCTTGCGCCGCTGTCGAGCCAGCCGTGGGCATAGTTTACGCAGGCGAATGCGTTCACCAAATCACCCTTGGCAAGGAAGTCCTTTGAATCCTCGAAATACGCCTTCGCCATCTTCAGGAAATCATCGGCAAGCTTCTTGTTGAACGACTTATCAGGTGCAGCGATCTTCAGCTTCCCGAGTGCTTCAGAGGTCAGCGAGATGTATCTCTCCACTTTCTCCTCGCTCAGTAGCGCGCCCTTCGCCGCCATCTCTACATCCTTCTGGAAGGAATCACTTCGACGCTCTCGCCACCGTGCTTCGATTCCCTCGGCCTTATCTCGACGAACAGTGGCATCGAGACACCACCACCCGTGATGATCGCAGAACCGATCGGCAGGCGTTGGATCTCCTCTTCCATGCCATCCGTGAGCCCTTCGATTGAGGCCGCGATGGCCTTAAGGTCGTTCGGGTTCGTGACCTTGAGTATGACCTGCGTGTTGCACTGGCTGAGCACGTTCTTGTCGACCTTCGCCGCCCTCTGTGTGATTATCATCAGGCCGAGTCCGAACTTCCTGCCTTCAGAGGCTATCGTCCTGAAAATCCTCGAGCAGGCCACTTCGCCCTGCTGCGGGCAGAAGTTATGCGCCTCCTCTATCACGAACATCATCGGAGGTATCTTGTCGACCTTCCGCAGCTCGAACAACGCGTTGCCGATCCTGTTCACGATGAGTTGCTGGATATCCGGGGGAGTGCCCCTGAGGTTGATTATCGTGCAGTTGCCCTTCTTGATCAGCTCGTCTATCTTCGTACCCTGGTCTGCGAAGACGTTGATCTCGTTCAGGTACTCAAGCTCGGTTATGAGAGCCCCGCTGGACGCTTCCCCGCCCTGCTCGAGCACGGTTATGATATCGTTGATGGAGTAGTTGTCCTTGGTCTCCTTCAGTAAGTCTACCGCCTTCCTGAGCATCGTCAGGAACGATCGAACGTTCTTGATATTGGTCAGACTCAGGATCTCCCTCGCATCCAGGTTGTGGAGCGTGAACTTGAGAGGCTTTGCGCCCTTGTTGATGCTCGTGTCGGTGGCAAACTCGACTATCTTGTCATCATAGCCGCGAGGGGTGACACCGAAGTCCCTTGTCGTCTTCTTGACCGTACCCTTGTGCTTCATGCTCGAGTATTCACCATGGGGATCGATGACGCAGACCGTCACGTTGTGCTTCATCAGCTCCTCGACGATCGCGCCTGAGCAGTATGATTTGCCTCCGCCGGTCTTGCTGAGTATGCAGACGTGCTTCTGGACCATCGTGTTGATGTCCAGCTCTACCCTGATATTGTGACCTGACAGGAGCGCGATGTACGCCCCGGTGTCCTTGTGCTCCTCTATTCCGACAACCTTCTTGATCAGGTCTTCCTGGGCCCTGAAAACGACGGCGCCGGCCTTGAGCGGGGTCCGCGGGACCTGGAGGAGGTTCCTGTCGTCCCTGAAACCTATGACGGTTATGACTGCTGTCTCCTTCTCGTCGAATGGGATTGGCGTGCCGTTGTTAATCTCCTTGACGCCGTCGATCGTGAGTGTTGTCCTGCGTTCTATCTCAGAGACCTGCCCAAGCACAAAGCCGACGATGTCGTGCTCCACCTGGACATACTCCATCTTCTCAAGTGGGCCGGTGACCCCGCAGTTGAACTGGAGCGTGCCAACGTTCCCGTAGATAATCCCGACAGGGTCGAGTCCGGCCACCTTGGCGGTCCGCCGATGCATAAGGATCTCCTTCCTCGGCCTCGCCTCAGGTGCCGGGTGGATTGCTGCGCCGGAAGGCGCCTGCTGATATGGATAGCTCTGGTCAACACTTTCGTTCAAGTGCATCCCAACGACTGGATAGCATAACACCGTCGATTCTATTAATGTTTTTCTCAACCAACCGGAACACGCACCCGCTCAAGATATAAGAGAAGGGACACCATTCCCTCGAAACGGTAACATGTTCGTCGTCGGGGGGTCCGCATCGCAGCTGCTTTCCAAGGAACTGGCAAAGGCTCTGAAGTGTAAGCTGGCCAGGGTCGAAACAAAGCGGTTCCCAGACGACGAATGCTATGTCCGGATCGACGACGAGCTGGATGACAAGGACGTATTCCTGGTGCAGACAGCGTGGCCAGATAGGAACATTTTTGAGCTGTTCCTGCTGCAGGACGCGATAAAGGAGTTCGATGTCTCCTCTCTCACGACGGTTGTCCCCTACTTCGGCTACGCGAGACAGGACAAGCAGTTCATGCCGGGGGAACCGATAAGCGCCCGTGCGCTCGCGCGCCTGATACAGCTCAACACGGACGAGTTCATAACGGTCGACGTTCACTCTCCCACCGTCATAGACTGGTTCGATGAAATCTCAGCGAAGAACGTCGCTGCGTATCCTCAGATCGGCAGGCATCTCAAGGGAACGGGGGTCGAGCTGATCCTCTCCCCCGACGAGGGTAGGGCGGACAACGCGAAGCGCGTTGCCGATGTCGTCAACTGCGAGGCCGACTACCTCGTCAAGGAACGCATTGACGGCGAGACAGTCAAGATGATCCCGAAGAAGCTCGATGTCAGGGGAAGGAAGGTCGCAATCGTGGACGACATTATCTCCACGGGGGGAACGATCATAAAGGCAGCGGAGCAGCTCAGGAAGCAGGGGGCCGCGAAGATATTCGCCGTGTGCACTCACGGGGTGTTCGCTGGCAATGCCATCCCGAAGCTCGAAGCCGTCTGCGACGACGTCTGTACGACTGACACGATTGAGAACCCGAAGACGTGCATCAGCGTCGCCCCCGAGATCGCCAGGATAGCCACGGACTAGGCCATTTTGCACCACAATCTACATAAGTCACCCCAGATTTCTCGGCCATGCAATGAAGAAGGCAGAGGACTTCAGCGAGTGGTACAACGAGATAGTCGAGAAGGCGAACCTGACTGACAAGCGCTACCCAATCAAGGGCATGAACGTCTGGACGCCGTACGGCTGGAAGATAATGCAGGCGATAGACTCCCACATAAGGCAGGAGTTCGACGCCACGAACCACCAGGAAGTCTGTTTCCCGCTTTTGATCCCAGAGGACCAATTCGCCAAGGAGAAGGAGCACATCAAGGGGTTCGACACGGAGGTGTTCTGGGTCACGCACGCTGGCCTGAACCCGCTGGACGTCAAGCTTCTGCTCAGGCCCACCAGCGAGACTGCGATGTACCCGATCTTCGCGCTTTGGGTCCGATCACATGCAGACCTGCCACTCAAGACGTACCAGATCGTGAACACTTTCAGGTATGAGACAAAGCAAACGCGCGCGTTCATTCGGGTGCGGGAGATTCACTTCTTTGAGTCACACACTTGCCACGCGGACTTCGAGGATGCAGAGAGGCAGATTGCGGAGGATTTCGAAATACTGGCCATCCTGGCGAGGAAGTGGTGCATACCCTACAGGTTGCTCAAGCGCACCAACTGGGACAAATTCCCCGGTGCGAAATACACGGTCGGGATCGACACGCTGCTCCCCGACGGCAGGAGCATGCAGCTTGGGTCGATACACCAGTACATGGAGAACTTCTCAAAGCCTTACGAGATCAAGTACGAGGACGAGAAGGGCGAGCACAAGTATGTCCATCAGACCACATTCGGCATGAGCGAGAGGCTCGTGGGAGCGGTTGTCGCGATCCATGGCGACGATAAGGGGCTCGTCTTACCGCCCGATGTGGCCGCCACGCAGGTGGTCATCGTGCCAGTCCTGGCCAAAGGGGAGACCGAAAGGGTCTCCAAGGCGGCCAGGGAGCTCTTCCAGGAGCTCAAGGGAGCTGGAGTCCGCGCCCACCTTGACGAGAGGGACGTGCGGCCGGGCGTGAAGTACTACGACTGGGAACTCAAGGGCGTTCCGTTGCGCCTCGAGCTCGGCATGAAAGACATTGAGAAGGGCAAGGTAACCTTCGTCCGGAGGGACACCGGCGAGAAGACCCTCGAGGACCGCAAGAAGGTGGCCGAGGAAGTCAAGGACATCCTTGCGCTCGTCGCGAAGGACCTGCTAGCGCGCGCCCGCAAAGAGATGGAGGCAGGAATCGTGACTGTCGACTCCCTCGAGAAACTGCCTGAGAAGATGATACGGACCGGATGGTGCGGGGACGAGAACTGCGGGCACGAGATTGAAGCGAAGTCCGACATGAACATCCTGGGGACGCCAGTGGACGACGAGCAATATTCCGGCAAGTGCGTCGTCTGTGGGAAGCCAACGAAGAGTTCCATCTACCTGGCAAAGGCGATGTGAGCCCCATTCAGGAGCTCGCGGGCCTCTTTCCGTAGAGGAGCAGCCCAAGAATTCCGAAAACGATGAGCGGGATGTAGATCGTGTAGACGCCGATGTTGCCCTGTGTGAAGGGGTACCAGGTATCGTACAGGAGGCCCCATGCCCAGAAGACTGCGATGCCCGCAACCAGCAGGAGCATGTAGAATCCCAAGATGACCTTTCTCTGGAACTCGGAGCCTTCTCCGTTCGCCATCATCGCGCCCAATGAATTGGCTGTATAAATGCGTTTCTGACATCGCGAGGCGACTGCTGGAGCAATCAGAAGCCTTATCTTACAGATTAGCCATTAACAAAGGGCCTAGGAGCGAGAGTTCGCTCATAGACCTGCTTGGGGGACAAGTGGGAGTCTGGCAAACACAGGGCGTTTCTGGAACTTGTGGGCTAGCATTAGGACCGACATGCCTGTAGGAAGACGATTCGTCTTCAAAGTCGCTTTTTGCATTGGGATTGCGATTCTCCTCCTCCTTTCCGCGGTTCCTTTTGAAATCGCGCCGAGGACCGGTGCGAAATCGTTGACGACCCTGACTTGGGGAATGATCGAGTCTATCGATAGCCTCAACCCTTTCATCGGTGTGAACGACAATGCGTACATCTTCTATGGCTTGGTCTACGACTATCTCATCGCCGTGGATCAGGACCTGAAACCGAAGCCGAACCTGGCGAAGAGCTGGTTCAAGGTGCCAGACGCGGTCCCCTATGGCTCCGTGTGGCAGTACAACCTCTCCACCAACACCACATGGCACGACGGCGAGCCGTTCGATGCTGATGATGTTGTCTTCACGCTCAACATGCAGATAGGGAGCAACTACGACAGCATCTGGGCGTACCAGCCCTACACGGTCCTCATACAGTCGATTGACAAGGTCGACCAGTACGCTGTCAGGATACACTTCAAGGACCTGTATGGTAACCCGTCACCCTGTCCCTTCGGAGACGCTCTCATGATGCCGATCGTACCTGAGCACATATGGGGGCTCATGACCCCCTCCGTGGCCGCATTCCAGTTCGAGAACTACGACCCCGTGGGGACTGGTCCTTTCAAGTGCACCAAGCACACGAAGGATGAGTACCTGGGAGGCGACGCGATAGTGCTCGATAGGAACCCCGACTATCACGGGATGGCAGACTATGGGGAGGAGGTGCACTTTGACAGGCTCGTGCTTAAATTCTACCTTGAGCCCGCGGGGATGTTGAGCGATATACAGCGCGGCAAGATAGACATGGCGATGTTCAACGCCCCCAACTTCATGAACCTGCAGGACTGGCTCGCGAGGAACCCGGGAACTCCGATCCAGACTTATCACGGGCTCGTCTGCACGGGCTTCTCGATAGATCTTGAGGTCAACATGAAGGAGGACGCCGGGAACGGCACGAATTCGTTGAGGCTGGACCCTGAGGTCCGCAAGGCGATGGCATATGCTACTGATAAGGAATACATCCGGGACAATATCTACAAGGGCTATGCGCAAATCGGCTCAACCATAATCCATCCCATATACAGCGACATTTACTGGGAGCCTGGACCCGATGAGATCTACGCCTTCAACCTCACGAAGGCAAATGAGACGCTCGATGCTGCGGGATACGCTTGGGACACCTCATACACTAAGAGGCTCGCGAATTCCACTAACCCTTATAGTCCTGGCGGGGAGCTGAAGTTCACGATTGTCGTTGAGGCCGAGCTCTCAGAGGACCGCGACACAGCGTTTTTCCTGCAGGAGGAGTGGGCGAAGATAGGCATCGATATCCACCCACTGATGGTCAGCACCGGTGTCTGGAACACCATGATCTACGGATACGCGTACGACCTCACTATCTCCTACTGGAGCGGTGATCCTGACCCCAGCTATCTGCTGTTCATAGAGACGAGCTTCGCTCACGGTGGATGGTCTGAGAACAAGTACAGCAGACCAGCGTATGACGAGAACTACACGAAGGCCGTGGAGACAATCGATCCTGTCGAGCGGAGAGGGTACATGATCAACTGCCAGAAGATGATGTACGAAGACTGCGCGTTCATGGTCACGGTGTACCCACATGGCTGTTATGCCTGGAGGAACGATACCTTCTCAGGATGGGGAGACTGGCAGAACCACTCTGGCCGGACTCTGTCCAACTTCTGGACGGCGAACCCGCTGTACTTCGACCTTGTCCCTCTGAAGACTGAGGAGGGTGGTATGTCGCTGATGTACGTCGGTCTCGGAGTCGTGGTCGTGGTCGTCGTGGCGGTCGCCGTTGTGCTGCTCCGGAAACGCAGGCCGAAGAAGGAGGAAGAGGTCCGCCTGCCATAGACAACGGTGCATACTTGGGTGGTTGGCTAGGCACCATGGGGAACAGCAGCCAATGAACTAGAGGAGGGAAGAGAGATAGCACAACAGTTCAGAGGATACTTCGCAAAGAGGTTGGTATATGTCGCCATAACAGTCTTCCTCATACTCACCTTCAACTTCATCCTGTTCAGGGCGATGCCCGGTGATGTCACGCGAATCGTGATCCCTAAAGGAGCTGCGCCCGAAACCTTCGACAGGCTCTCGCACTACTACGGCCTTGATCAACCCAAGCCAGTGCAGTACCTGATTTACCTGAAGCAACTCTTCACCGGGCACCTTGGCGAGAGCATCGACTTCAGGAAGGGATCTTCCGTGGAGAGCATACTCGGGCCCTTCCTGCTGAATACCTTGATCCTGGTCGGCATCGGCACAGTCATATCGATAATGGTGGGCATGTGGCTCGGCAGAATCACGGCTTGGAAGCGTGGCAAAATCGAGGATCGGCTCGGAAGCGCGTTCTTCCTTGTGTTCTATTGCATGCCAACATTCCTGTTTGCGCTTCTGATGCTGACGATGGTCGCCAGGTATGCACCAAACTGGCCGATCCAAGGTGCATACAGCGAGACGCACTATTCCATGGACCTCCCGACCAGGATATTGGACCGGATCCAACATACCCTGCTCCCGCTGTTCGCTCTCGTGATTGAGACTATTGCCACTTTCTCGATCATCACGCGCAGCTCGCTCATAGATGTGATGACCGAGGAGTACATGGTCACAGCCGTCGCCAAGGGACTGCCCGCGAGAGATATCCTGCACAAGCACGCGATGCCCAACGCGATGCTTCCTGTGGTTACGGTCGTGGCCATGAACGTTGGCTGGATCATGAGCGGCTCCATCATGATCGAAATGATATTCTCCTACCAGGGCCTTGGATATCTGACCTACTACGCTGTGACTGGCCTTGACTACCCGCTGCTCCAGGCTGCTTTCATGTTGGAGGCTATCGCGGTAGTTATCGCGAACTTCATTGCGGATTCAATGCTGTTCATGCTTGACCCGAGGGTGAAAGTGTGAGTGTCCCTTCTCACCTTCAGAAAGGCGAGTCACGAAGACAACGCATCATCTCTGAGAGTCGGATTGAGAAGATTCGGCTACTTCGAAAGGCCGTGATTAGGGTCTGGTGGCAGTTCACGCAGAACCTGGCGGGAATGATTGGCCTTGGAATCCTGCTCTTCTTCTTGATACTCGCCGTCTTCGCGCCCCACTACGCGACCTTCGACAACCCGAACTCATACCGATGGGCAGACGTGAACCCAGACTATGCGCCGCCATCAAAGGAGTTCTTCTTCGGGACGGACTTCTACGGTCGGGATGTCTACAGCCTTACCGTATGGGGGACCCGTGCAAGCCTGATAGTCGGCTTCGTCGCTTCTCTGATATCCATCGTGCTCGGGACGCTCATTGGCCTACTCGCAGGATATTTCGGGAAGATCGCGGACGAGATCCTCATGCGCTTCACTGATTTCTTCCTCGTGATACCCTGGTTCCCGCTTATGATCGTTTTTGCCATGCTGATGGGGCAGTCGTTCACCAATGTCATAATCGTGATCGGGATAACCAGCTGGCCGTCGACCGCCAGAATAGTGAGGGCGCAGGTGCTATCGATCAAGGAGAAGACATTCGTCGAAAGGGCGATCGCGGTCGGCGCAGGGAGCGGGAGGATCATCCAGAGGCATATCCTCCCGAACGTGTTCCCCCTCATATTCGCGAACACTATCCTGCTGATTGCCAACTCGATCTTCTCCGAGTCCTTCCTCGACTTCTTCGGGCTTGGGGATACAAGAGTCATAAGCTGGGGAACGATCCTGGAGGTAGCGTACGAAAAGGGTGCGTTCAGTAGTTACGCATGGTGGAACATACTTGCGCCAGGCTTGTGCATAATCATCCTGATCATGGCGTTCTACCTCATCGGTGACGCTTTGGACGAAGTCATGAACCCGAAGCTCCGGAGGAGATGAACCGTCCAGGAATCACTTCCCTGGCGGTCTCTCATGTATGACCTCGTTGATCCATTGCACGAGCTTTCGGTACGCCTCGAACCCCTTGGGAGTCAATGCGATACGCTCGTGACTGTCGGGCGAATTCTCGAGAGCGACGAGGCCGCGCTCGGTCATCCAAGTCAGGTATCTACGGAAGACGTCGTAGTTCACGCGTGAGGCACCTTGCAGGCGCGTCTTCAGCATTGGCTGCTCCTCCCTCCACAGACGTTCGAGGATGCGCGCCACGACATAGAGGTCCGGCCTATCAGTCAGAGGAGGTGACGGCATCTGCTCACATGTCCTGAGTATACTTCTCCATCTCAGTCCACATTCCGTCGAATCGCGCCTTCCATCCGTGGTCCAGCCTAATAGCCTCCTCGTCCAGTCTCTTCCTCCAACGCTTGTAGACGAGGAACGCTGCCGCGCTGAACGCGGCCCCCACCAAGGCCATCAACGCGGCATACCCAAAAGCTGTGAACGCAAGCACGAAGGCCCCGATCAGCATTCCGAAGCCGAGGAATCCACAGGACAATATGACCAACCAGTCACCAGGATCCCTGAACACTCCTGCCCCACGCCTGACATTGATCCAATACGGCATCTGGCGCCACGCATCGGCAAGAAGCTCGAAACTGCTTGGCTCGCCCTCGGAGGGAGCCGTCCGAGTGACCTCCCTTGCAAGGGCGGCATCCAGCCTATTGGACCATGACCGGAGCGCTTCGATCTTTGCACCAGTCCTGCGCCCGATGAGGCGAAGCGACGTGAGCACAAGCAAGAGCGGAGCCACGATGCTGACAAGTAGGATGACGTATATGCGTTCAGGGAACTTGATGTCCTCCGGGAGCATCACGGCCGACGCCACCAAAAGGCCGGCGAATAGCGCGATCCCCATCACCGTGGTGAACAGAACCCAGTCCTCCCTGCTTGATTGGGCGCCCTCATAGGCTTCCGCGGCCAGCCGGTGACCTTCGGAAAGACTGTCTATCAAGGCTGCCCTGACATCCACCATCTGGGCCGCCGAGCTCGGTATGGGCTCGCCAGTGAGCCTCGGCAGGATTCTCGCATTAGCGAATTCCAGCACCTTCGCGTAGATGAAGAAGGCAATGGCGATGGAGAGTGGCTGGGTGAAGACGACAATAATGAGTAGTATCAGCAGCATGCTCCACCCTGACGGAGTCGCGTCTGGCTGGAAGGATATCTCGGTCCCGAATTGAATTCGCCTTGCCCGGATCTTGACTGCGGAGTTCGAGTCTATCTGGACCACCAATCGAGATGGCTCCTCGCTCACTCGGTACCTTGAGACTCGCAGTCTATGCGCAAGATCCTTCAAGACAATCTGCGGTTCGTCCTTGAGAACTGCAAGCCGGAACCAGGGCAGAAAGATGAATGCCAATGACCCGATTCCGAGCAGTGGAGAGACGAACTGGATGTAAAACGGTAGAGATGGGTAGCTGCCGCCAAGATAACTGAAGATGTTAGGACCCACGTACGCAATCCCGACAATAACGGCAGATACTGCTGCCAAGACGATTCCGACCGCCCTGATGACCCTTCCCCTCACCATCGAGACACACTGACCGTGAGATAGGGCTGGAGGTTAGATATGCGTTACTCCTCGCGGATATGTCTGGAGCTGTTGCTGAGCAGAAGCAATGACGTGCGAGTCATCAGACGAGTCGGGGCGACCAGCTCTCAAATCATCCCGGCGGAGCGGAGGTCCCGATCTTCATGAACTCTTCCTCGTCCTTCAGGGCCTGCTCGAAGATCTCGAAGCCCTTCTCGAGCTGCTCCTTCGATATGCAGAGCGGAGGAGCGATTCTGAACACGTTGCCGAAGATGCCTGAAGTTATGGTCATCAGGCCCGCCCTCCAGCACTTGCCCTGGATGTTCGTAGCCTCTTGAGGCTCCTTGGTGTACTGGTTCTTGACCAGCTCGACGCCAATCATGAGGCCTTTGCCCCTGACATCGCCTATGATTTCCCTGCGCTGCTGCATCTCCTTGAGCAGCTTGATTGCGTAGTCGCCCAGCTTGGCGGCCCTGTCAGCGAGGTTCTCCTCTATGATGGCCTGCACATGAGCGAGGCCGGCGGCCATCGTGATCGCGTTCCCGCCGAAGGTCGAGGAGTGCGATCCTGGCCTCCACTTCCTCATTATGTCGTGCTTGGCGATGATCGCTCCCAGAGGCACACCGCCTCCGAGCGCCTTTCCCAGGATGAGTATGTCAGGTATCGCGTTGGCGAAGTGCTCGCATGCGAACATCTTGCCGGTCCTGGCGAAGCCGGTCTGAACCTCGTCGTAGACGAGCAATGCGTTCTGGCTATCGGCGATCTTTCGTAGCCTCCCTAAGTACTCCTTCGGGGGCACGACGTATCCGCCCTCTCCCTGGATCGGCTCCACGAATATCGAGGCGATCTGCCCCGTGGGCCCGCCCATGGATAGCACCTGGTTTTCTATGTAGTCGCAGCAGTACAGGCCGCACTCAGGGTATGTCTGCTTGAACGAGCAGCGGTAGCAGTACGCGAAGGGCGTGAATATGATCCCAGGGGACATCGGGCCGTAGCTGTATCTCAGCTTCAGCTTGCTCGTGAGAGCAAGACCAGCTCCGATCCTGCCGTGGTAAGAGCCGAAGAACGCGAGGTGCTCGCTCCTCTTCGTGTGATACCTCGAGAGCTTGAGCGCAGCCTCGACCGCCTCTGCACCGCTGTTCCCGAAGAACGTCCCCCTGAGCGCCTTGCCCGGGGATATTTCGGACAGCAACTTCGCGAAGTACGCCTCCTTGTCAAAGTATGCGTCGTTCGCCATCGAGTGGATCAGCTTTGCGGCTTGCTCCTGGATTGCTTTCGAGACTTTGTAGTGAGTCCAACCTGCATTCTGCACGGCTATGCCTGACGAGAAGTCCAGCAGGATGTTTCCGTCTGCGTCCATCACGGCCGTCCCGGCGGCCTTCTCGATGGTGAAAGTGAAGCAGCGGTCGTACGCATATGAAACGTAGTCCCTGTCAATCTTGATGATCTCCTTGCTCTTGGGACCCGGAGCCCTCACGATAATCTTCGGAGCTTCCCTCGCCCACTGGGGGATCCAGTCCGGCAGGGGGAATTCCTCATCGGCCGCCTTGGTCTTCGGTTCTCCTTCAGTCGGTTTCGTCTGCTTCAATGGCTCCGTAACCGACTCATTCTCCGTCATTTCACTCATCCCTTACCCTCCCGAGATTTTTCGAGAGTCAACGCGCCCTTCGGGCAGGCCTTGATGCATTCCGGGTCACCGGCACACAGATCACATGTATAGGCGGTTTCGACGCCGAACGCTCCCTCGAAGAAGACGCCATCGTAGGGACAGCGCGGGATGCACGCCATGCAGGCGAAGCACCTGTGCTCGTCGAGGGTCCAATACTTGCCGTCGTCGTGGAACTCAAGGAGCGCGGACGGACAGAGTTCGCTCGGCGGACATGTCTCGCAGTGAACGCACATCAGTGCGCGGTGCTTGTCGCCGTCCTTGTTTATCTTGATTCTCGGTCTTCCGCTGGCAACGCTCGAGGGGTGGGCCTTCACGCAGACTTTCTCGCACTCCAGGCAACCGTTGCATTTGTCCGAGTGGAAGACCAACCCGAACCTCTTTTTAGCAGAGCTCATCAGTGCATCCTCCTGAGTAGCCACGCCTGTCCAACTGAGCTGGCGTGATGAGTCAGGGCGACTCACTCCGGCGATTCAACAGTAAGTTGCTCATTCCATATATACCCTCCCCAGTACGGGTATTTCTAGGTTGGTACCGTGCAATTTCCAGTCGACGTTTATGGAAGAAATGCAACATAACGTGCCTAATAATTGAAAACTTCTCAAATAAACCGAGCCAATCGTTAAACGTTCGAATTCAACAAAAGCAAAGGTGAAAGGGGGTCGAAGGGTGTGTTTTTTATCGCAAATACAAGATATTACCGAGAAACGTCACGTCGGTAAACAACCTCGTCATTCAGAATGATGAATAAAAATTACTGGCAGGATGCGGTGTACATCGGTCACCACATCCGTCCATCGCCAGAGTTTCACTTCAGGTACGACAGCTTCTTCGCTATGTCACCGAGCTTCGCGTCCTCGAGCGCCTTCTTGGTAGGCCTGCCCTGTTCGTCCCAGTTCCACAGCTTGTAGTACTCGCTGAGCATCTTCTCGAAGTCGGCCTTCGGAACCTTCTTCCCCTGCGTCTTGCCCGACGGCAGCGGGTCCTTCTCCATCCGCTCGGGCAGCGTGTCGTCCTTCCTCGTGAAGCCCTCGCGGACGTTGATCGCCCTCGTAAGGTTCCAGATCCTTCTGCCTACCTCCCTCATGTGCTCCTCGCTCGACGGGATTCCCGTCACGGCTGTGTAGTACTTCGCCATGTTCGGGAAGTTCACGCTGTAGAAGTCGCAGAAGATGAAGCTCCACTTCACGCTCGTCCTCGTCTGGTCCTCGACGCAGATCGCTGCCTTCCCTTCAGGATTCCATGGGTCGCCGCTGCCATACGCGTCCCCGGCAACTGGCCACGCCCTCATGTGGCACGCGCCCCTGTCCGAAGTGGCGTATGCGAGCGCCATCCCGATGGTCCCCCTCGGGTCGTATGCGGGGTACTCGAGGCCTTTGACCTCCACTGTGAGCTTCTCGGCTCCCTTGCCGATCTTCTTCGCGGCCCTCTTCGCTCCGTCAACGAGCACATTGCCGATCGCCTGCCTGTTTGCGATCATGGTGGGCATCTTCCCGTACGCTTCCTCTTTGCCCCACTTGAGCTCAAGGCCGCCAGTGTCCTTCTTCGTGATGACACCCTTCTCGTAGAGGTCTATCGCGAGCGCGGTGACATTGCCCGCGGAGATCGTGTCAAGGCCTAGCCTGTCGCAGTCCTCGGCGAACTTCACGATCGCCTCTATGTTCTTGATGCCGCAGTTCGAGCCGCACATGCCAAGCGTCTCGTACTCGGGGCCCTCGGTCGCAGCTCCCTTGAACATGCCCTTCTTCACCTTGGCCCAGCTGCCGCACGCGATCGCGCAGTCGAAGCAGGCCTTCTTGCGCACGAACACGCGCGACTTCAACGCTTCGGAGTTGATGCCGGCCGAGCCTTCCCACTCACCACTGCTCCAGTTCTTCGTTGGAAGCAGGCCCGCGTTCTGGCTCATGTCGACGATTATGGGCGTGCCGTCCGTGATCATGCCGGAGTGGTCGGGGTTCTCGACGACGTCTTTCTGGACCATCTCCTTCATCATCTTGATGAAATCCTCCATGTTGTTCAGCTCGAGCCCCATTGTGCCCTTCGCCGCGATGGCCTTCAGGTTCTTCGAACCGAAGACCGCGCCAGTGCCACCCCTGCCCGCATTCCGGGTGAGGTCGCTCGTGACGCTCGATATAAGCCCGAGCTTCTCGCCAGCGGGCCCGATAGCCGCGACCCTGGCGAACCTGTGCCCTACCTCCTTGCGGATGAGCTCCTCGGTCTTGTAGGTGTCCTTTCCCCAGAGGTTCTTGGCATCCCTGATCTCGCCCTTGCCGTCGTTGACCCACAGATAGCTGGGCTTCTTCGCCTTGCCCTTGATTATGATGCCGTCAAAGCCGGAGTACTTGATCTCGGGCGCGAGGAATCCGCCAGCGTAGCTGTCCAGGAAGGTACCGGTGAGCGGCGACTTGGTCACAATGACGAACCTGCTCGTGAGCGGGACCATCGTGCCCACCGCGGGGCCGGTCCAGACCATGAGCACGTTGTCAGGTGACATTGCGTCCGTGCCAGGTTTGAGCTCGTCGAACAGGTACCTTGCCCCGAGCCCTTTGCCGCCAACGAACTGCTTCGCCCACTCCTTGTTGAGTGGTTCCGTGGAGATCTTCTCGTTCGTGAGGTCTACTCTCAAAACCTTGCCAGTGTAGCCATCAGCCATGCCACTCATCTCCTTAGGACTCCCTTGGGACATATCTCGACGCACTGCGGTGTCCCACCGCAGAGGTCGCACTTAATCGAGTATGATCCTGACGGGTCGAGCCAGCAACCGTTGTATGGGCACGCATCGACGCAGGCTCCGCATCCGGTGCAGGTCTCCTTGTCGACGTGATATATGCCCAGGCCCTCGTTGAGCTTGATAGCCTCAACGGGGCACGATTCGACGCACGGGTGCTCATCGCAGTGAGTGCAGTAGTTGAGCCTGTACTCCCCCGGCTCGGGAAAGACATCCTCCACGTTGATCCGCGACTCGCTCGGATTGAACTTGCCCACGTGCTTCCCCGAACATATCAGCATGCACAGCTGACAGCCCGTGCACTTCGCCTTGTCGGCCTTCAAACCCTTGCTCACTTTGTTCCCCTCCTGACATACGGTTGTTCTTAGACGGATGGCATGCTCCCGCTCGGTAGTGCTCAGCAGCGCGCTTAAAATCTGAGACAGTAACCCGGGTTACCATGCCCCCCTAAGGGTCTGGAGATGGCATTGCGGACGGCGTATTTAGCTCTTGTCGGTTCCCGACGGAGGAGCCAGTCAGACGGATTGTTGCAGGCCCGAAGCTTTGAGAGGTGCTCCGATATGCTCACCCGGGCCTATCGGGTGCCTCTTTTTGAGCGGATTATTTAAATATAATCAAGACGATTAATTACTTTGAGTCGAGTCAGGAGGAAGGAATGAACACAGCGGCTGTGGTTCTGCTAGTCGTGGCTGGGCTGGCATTCGTCGCAGCCCTCATCTACGCGATGGTCAGGACACGGTTCCGCGCTCCTTTCCAGCAGGCACCGGTTGTCGGGCCGATGTACAAGCCCGATGACAGGCCCGTCCAGTACTACAGACCAGCTCCTTCACCTCAGGGTTCTGAGCTGCCGAAGGTCGCGAAGCCACAGAGCCCGGACCCGCGCAATGCGCCGCTGCCCAGATGTCCAAAGTGCGATACTGCCATTGCCTACGAGGCAGAGCGTTGCCCCAAGTGCGGATTCGCTCTCAGGCCTCTCTGAGCCCGGTCCCCCCGACAAGTTTGTTATACCCGTCAGGTGTACGCATCGCCTGATGATACCCGAAGGCGCGAAGGTCCTCTTGATCGGCGAAGATGGAAGGAAGTTCGCGCTCAAAGCGTCAGCGCAGATGATCGAGGTCGCGGGCCTCGGCGTGATAGACGGAACAGCCCTGTGCAGTTCGTCATACGGTGATACGGTCAAGATCGGCGGACGCGAGTTCGTAGTCCTCCAGCCGAGCCTGAAGGACTTGCTGGGAATGATAGAGAGACGGGCCCAAATCATGATCCCGAAGGACAGCTTCATCGTGCCCCTGCACCTCGACATCGGCTGCGGGAGCACTGTGATCGAGGGCGGGGTCGGCTCCGGGGCGATGACATTGGTGCTCCTGAAGGCAATCGCGCCGGAGGGGAAGGTCTATTCCTATGAAGTGAGGCAGGATTACGCGGACATAGCGCGCAGGAACGTGTCGCTCTCCGACCTCCAGTCCTGTTGGGAGCTCAAGGTCGGCGACATCTGCACGGACAACCTGGAGCACGGTGTCGATGCTGCTGTCATTGACATCCCGAACCCTTGGGATGCGCTAGAAAACGTTGTGAGATCGCTCAGAGTCGGAGGCCATGTGTGCTGCTATGTCCCAAACGCCAACCAGCTCGAGACAGCCGTGAGGAGGATGCGAGAACTCGGCCTCGGAGAGGTCACATCCTTCGAGACGCTGCAGCGCGAGATGGTCGTCCACGATGGAGGTGTACGTCCGAGCTTTGACATGCTCGGACACACGGGGTACTTGGCGTTTGGACGAAAAATGATCCGATGAGCAAAGCTAGCACGCGCCAATCGTTTTCCCTCAGGATTAAGTATCCGCTACATAATCTCCTGACCAGGTGAATTTGGGATGGCCGTCGCTGAGGTCAGGGTCGAGCTGAAGAAGGGGGTGGCCGACCCTGAGGGGAAGAACACCTTGAAGGCGCTGGAGCTGCTGGGTTTTGAAGGACTGAAGGATGTCAAGACAGTCAAGGTCTTTGAGATACGGATAGAAGGAGATACGGGGGAGGCAGAGAAGAAGGTAGACGAGATGTGCAGGAGGCTTCTCGCGAACCCCGTGATTCACAACTACTCGATCAAGATCAAGTGAGGGACCGGGATGTCAACTGACAAGCTGTACATACGCCGGGACGTCCCATTCGAACACGTCGAGATCAATCTCGCTGGCGCATCCGACCCTGAGCTCTTGGATCTCAGCAAGGAGAGCGGGACTGTGCTTTCGCTCGAGGAGATGCGCAGGGTGAGAGACTTCTTCACGAGCAAGGGACGCAATCCGACTGATGTTGAGCTTCAATCTCTGGGCCAGGCTTGGAGCGAACATTGCTGCTACAAGAGCTCGAAGGTTTTCCTGAAACAGTATGTGTTCGGCATCACCTCACGACAGGTCATTGACCGCGGGGACGCGGGCGTGATGGAGTTCGACAAGGATCACGCGTACGCACTTAGGATAGAAAGTCACAACCACCCGAGCGCAGTCGAGCCGTACGGCGGTGCCGCGACCGGAATCGGCGGCATTATCAGGGATGTCCTCTGCATGGGCGCGCAGCCGATCGCCCTCGTGGATCCGCTGTTCTTCGGTCCTCTAGACTATCCAGTCGAGAAGCTGCCGCCTGGGATAAAACACCCGAAGTACCTGTTCGGCGGTATCGTCGCCGGCATCAGAGACTATGGCAACAGAGTCGGCCTGCCCACGGTATCTGGAGGAGTCTGGTTCGACGAGAGCTACGTCGGCAACTGCCTCGTCAACGTCGGATGTGTCGGCATAGGCGAGAAGAGACATATCCGGAAAAACGCGGTTCGCGGCCCAGGCGATGTCCTGATCCTCGTCGGAGGCAGGACCGGAAGGGATGGAATCCATGGAGTCACTTTCGCGTCGGCCGTGCTCACGAAGGAGAGTGAGACCGAGTCGCGAGGAGCGGTCCAGCTCGGCGACCCGATCATGAAGGAGCCGGTCATACACGCCGTTCTCGAGGCGAACGAGAAGGGGTTCGTCAACGGCATGAAGGACTTGGGAGGTGGCGGACTGTCCTGCGTCGTCGGCGAGATTGCTCTGGCAGGCGGTTGCGGGGCGGAGGTCGACCTCTCGAAGGTGCCACTGAAGGAGGAGGGGCTCGCACCCTGGGAGATCTGGGTTTCTGAATCTCAGGAACGGATGATGCTCTCAGTTTCACCCAAGAATGTCGAAGATGTACTTCACGTGTTCAAGCTCTGGGACGTGCCGGCCACGCCAGTCGGCACGGTCATCAAGGAGAAGGTTGTGAGACTCTTTTTCCAGGGCGAGAAGGTCTTCGACCTGGAGCTGGAGTTCCTCACAGCAGGTCCTGTCTATTGCAGGCCGTGCAGCACTGAGAAATCCTCGAGGAAGAAAGGCGAGAAGGCGCCCAAAGCCAAGGACAGTTACGACAAGGTCCTGCTCAAGCTTCTGGGAACGCCAAACATATGCAACAAGGACTGGGTCATCCGACAATACGACCATGAGGTCAGAGGCGCAACCGTCATCAAACCACTCCAGGGGAAGCTTGGCCACTCGAGCCACGGCGATGCCGCAGTGCTCAAGCCAATCGAGGACTCGTTCAGGGGCTTGGCCATAGCCACCGCCTCGAACCCGTTTGTTGTGGGGATCGACCCGTACCGCGGAGGCAAAACCTGCGTCGACGAGATGTGCCGGAACCTGGCATCCGTCGGCGCGAGGCCGCACTCGTTCACAGACTGCTTGAACTTCGGAAACCCCGAGAAGCCGGACAGGCTCTGGCTGTTCAGGGAGGCTGTAAGGGGCATGGGCGAGGTCGCGGAGGCACTCAAGATACCGATCCCATCAGGCAACGTGAGCTTCTACAACGAGTCGCCGGGCGGCGCCGTGCTGCCGACGCCCACGCTGTTGGGCTGCGGCATAGTCCGCGACATCCGGAAATGCGTCACATCGGACTTCAAGCGCGAAGGGAACACGCTCGCGCTCATCGGCGCGACGAAACCAGAGATGGGCGGCTCAGAGTACTACCGTGCGACCAGGGGATACTCGAGCAGGGTGCCGGACGTCGACATCGGCGTCCTAAAAGCGGGCATTGAGGTCGTGCTTGGCGGGATTGAGAGAAGCGCGATCGTCTCCTGTCACGATGTCTCGGACGGAGGCCTCGCGGTCGCCCTTGCGGAGATGTGCATCGGAGGGGACATTGGCGCTGCCGTGGATCTTTCCAGGATGGAGAAACTGAGGTCGGATGTCAGACTCTTTTCCGAGAGCAACAGCAGGTGGGTTGTCGAGCTCAGGAAGGGCAAGGAGAAGCTCCTGCCGAGGGACCGGAAGGTCAAGGTCGCGAGGCTAGGTACTGTGGGCGGTGACTCGCTCCGGATATTGTCAGGCAAGAAGCTCGTCGACTTGTGTGTGGATGACCTCGCTGGAAGCTTCAATTCAACTCTCTGGAGGATGCTAGGATGAAGGCAAGTCAAGTGAAAGTCTGCATCCTCAGGATTGAGGGAACTAACTGCGAGGAGGAATCGTACCAGGCTTTCAGGAGGCTTGGGGCGAAGCCGGAGAGAGTTCACCTGAAGCAGCTCACGGGAACCGACGTCACCGGGGAGGAGAAGCGCGCGCTCTCGGACTACCAGGTGCTCGTGCTACCCGGGGGATTCTCAGCGGGCGATTATGTCCGCGCGGGCGCGATCTTTGCCGCACGCATGAAGAGCAGGCTGTCCAAGGACCTCGTGCACTTCATCAAGGAGGGGAGGCCCGTGCTCGGCATCTGCAACGGTTTCCAGATACTGGTAGAGATGGGGCTCCTGCCCGCCATGTCTGGGGTGATGTCTGAGTACCCTGAGGTCGTCCTCGGCACAAACGATTCCGCGAGGTTCGAGTGTCGGCCAACGCTACTCAAGAAAGTCAACCGTGGTAGCTGCGTGTTCACGTCCAAGATATCCCCTGAGAAAATCTCGCTCATACCATCCGCGCACGCCGAGGGAAAGCTGATGTTCCCGCTCGACCGCACGGACGAGGTGCTCAAGGAGCTGGAGCAGAACGACCAGATTGTGTTCAAGTACACAGATCCAGAGGGGAACCTGGCAGGGTACCCGTGGTGCCCGAACGGTTCGACTGCGAACATTGCAGGCATCTGCAATCGAGAGGGCAACGTCTTTGGCCTCATGCCTCACCCGGAGCGAGTGTTCTTCAGGTTCACGCACCCCGACTGGACACGGCAGGGAGACGGTCCAGGTGACGGAAGAGCTGTCTTCGAGTCGGTCCTTGACTACGTCACAAAGAAACTATGAGCGGCTAGAGTGAGACTATCAGCTCTACCTGGTCGCCGTCCTTGAGTCCGAGCGAACGCCTGAGGTGATACTTGCATATCACCTCGATGATGTCCGTGTGGTGCGACCTCACGGGAAGAACGACCGCGCACTCCATGTTGTGAATCGTTGCGAGGAAGCACTTGACATCGCCAAATGTGCGGCCTTCCTTTTCGAAGCCTTTGATCAGTATGCCCTCCGACTTCCGCAGGATGTCCAGCTTGGGCAGCTCGGGATCCGCAAGCCTGAGGTTGAGAGTCCCCTCATACGGCTTGAACCAGAGCTTCTTCTGGAACTGCTCGGCATACGCGTCTTGAATGACATAGTACTGTCCCTCTCCGAGGCCGGAGGCGACAGAGCCTATGATCACCAGGTGGTCCTTCATCTCGAATATTCGCTGGTAGTCCGAATACTCCTTCCTCAGGAGATCGAAGCCCTTGTCGGTAAGCTTGATTCTCTGCCTCCGAGCTCCGAGGTCTCTCTCGATCAACCCGTCCCCCAAGAGCTCGAGTATCTTCTTGGACGCTGACTGCTGGCTTATCTCAAGCACGTTGCCAAGTTCTCTCGATGAGATTGCGATATAGTCGTGCACCCCGCCCATCAATGCGATGTGCTTGAGGGTCGCAATCTGCTTCTCATGCATGGTGGAGTTCGGATAAGCGTGTCGTGTTAATAGCTTTTCGTCGCGAGTTTGGCTAGAAGTCGTCGGCGACTAAATAACACTCCCCACGCAAGCGAACAACGCGTAGCCGCCTCGCCCTGAGCCGCTTGATCAGTTCCCTGTCATTCGTGACCACTGCAGCGTCTCTTTGCTCAGCGATATCGATGACCGCATCGTCCCCGCTCAGCTCCGTCTCTACGATCTGGTATTTCCTGGCCAAGGCCAGTGCAGCTTTCGAGTTCTTGTCCATCGAGTTGCCCAGCTCCCCGAGCACCGAGCTGGGCACGAAAACTGGCATCTCACCGAAAAGCCGTTTGAGCTCCTGGTCGAGGTTGATTCTGAACTGGAATGGCATCAGCAGACCGTTTGCGTCAAGAACCACAGCTTTCGGCAAGCCAAGACCCGCCTATCGCACGGCACCGTAACCTATCAGGCGCCACTTTCCCGTGATGCGTCTGGAGATCGCGATCCTCTGTCCCTTCTCGACGACGACAGGTATCTTGAGGCTCAGCTCGGCGGAGTCCGCACGGCCGCTCGTCACGACGCCAACAGTCGTCGCCGTCCCAACGCTCAGCATTAGAGGCTCGTTGGTCTTCAGATTGTCGACCGCAAGCTCGGATGCGACCCCAACTACGCGCTTCATCAGTTCCGTCTCGATGGTGATCTCGTTCTCCACCGGCGGCAGGCTGCCAGGCACGCCAGCGACCCTGCCCACGAGAGAGTCGGATTTGGTGTACGACGGGTCGAGACCAGTGCCGATGGCTATGAGTCCTCCTGGCCCGGCTGTCTCCAGCTTCGTCGCGCCTGCATACAGCGACCTCACCTTGGTCCTGATTGGCTCCCAGGTGCTCTTGCTGCCAGTCTCCACTTTCCTTCCCGGCTTGATCTCGATCTCGTCCCCGATATTGAGTTTGCCCCGCATCAAGGAGCCACCAATCACACCGCCCTTCAGGCCCTCGATCTTGGTTCCCGGGACGTTGACATCGAACGACCTCGCGATGTACATCCTCGCGGGTTTCGACTTGTCCCACTTCGGCGTCGGGATCTTCTTTTCGATCGCCATGATGAGCGTGTCGATGTTCATCTCGTGATGGGCGGATATTGGGATGATGGGAGCCTTCTCGGCTATAGTGCCCTTGATGAATTCTCTGATCTCTTTGTAGTTCTCGCGGGCCTCGTCCTTGGTGACTATGTCGATCTTGTTCTGGACCACGATAATCTTGTCAACGCCGATGATGGACAGCGCCATCAGGTGCTCCCTGGTCTGGGGCTGTGGGCACTTCTCATTCGCCGCCACGAGCAGGAGCGCACCGTTCATGATCGCTGCTCCGGAGAGCATCGTGGCCATGAGCGTCTCGTGCCCTGGGGCATCGACGAAGGACACAGACCGCAACAGCTCGCACTCGCCTTTGCAGTTCGAGCAGGTTGGCTGGTTGGAATAGCACTGAGGTTCGTCGCAGTCCTTGCACTTGTAGAATGCCACATCTGCGTATCCGAGTCGGATCGAGATGCCCCTCTTGACCTCCTCGGAATGCCTGTCGGTCCACTCGCCCGTCAGAGCCTTCGTCAGCATGGTCTTGCCATGGTCGACGTGGCCGATCATGCCGATGTTGGTCTCTGGCTGGGTGGGAACCTTCATTATGCCTTCTTCTCCTCTTTCTTCACGATGTCTGCAACTGGCTTCATGCCATGCTGCTTGACCTTCATGTTGACCTGCAGCGTGTCGGGCGAAATCGTGTTCCCCCTGACGTTCTTCCTGCGCCTGAGCCCGCCCTCTTGGGCCTTGAAGCCGATGCTTCGGGATATCAGAAGCTTCTTCCTCCTGGGGCCGGGCAGGTCTTTCCTCATAGGGAAACCGTCCTTGTCGCTGCCGCCTGTGATCTCGAGCTTATAGCCCGGCAGGCCGACGAATATGCCGTCCACTATGTCGCCTATCTTCTTGCCGATCAGCGAGTTCGCATGGTGGCCTGTGACAGGTATCTGGTACGACTTTCCATCTTTGGGGTCGCTAACTACGGCTCTGAAGTCTGCCAAACAATCCACTCCGTTGTGTAGGCTGCCCAAATGCGAAAGGAGTTATATAGGTTTCGGACTTGGTTTGAAGGCGCTGGTCGCTCCAATCGGGGGCCGATTGCGGCGGTCTTGATGCGAGTCGCCGCTCGCATCGTTCGACACCGAATTGCCTGGATCGAGATCGGTCTCAGCTGCCCCAGAACGGCTTCTCCTTTCGTTTGATCTGCTTGACCTTCTCGAGAACTTCTAGCTCGTCCTGCTTGAGCTGGTAGTTTGCGAGCTCGTGCGCGTTCCCCTCCGGGATGTCGACGAGCAGGACGTCCTCGACGTCTATCTGCCGTCCCACAGTCGCATCATCTATCGAGATAGCGACCTCGTTCCCGGCGATCGCCTCGGCGAGCGACTTTCCCTCGACCTGTATGCTCTTGATCCTCCCGATGGACTTGCCGTCCTCCTTCATGAGCCATTGACCCGGCCTTATTCGACCTGCGAGTACGCGCACGCCCACGATGGCGGGCTTGCTCACACGGAACACGTTGTCCCTGAGGAGGACGATCTTGCCCGGGAACGTGACCTCGAGGCGCTTCTCCACCTCAAGCTCCTTCTTCCGCGCTTCGCACCAGAGCTTGTATTCATCCAGGAGCCTGTACATCACGTCGTTCTCGAATATCTTGACGCCCAGGTTCAGGGCTTCTGTCTTGGCATCATCGTTGATCTTCACGCTGAAGGCGAACACCACTCTATGAAGGGCGTCCTCAAAGTGAGATGCCTCGATGATGTCCTTCCGGGTGACGTTCCCGATGTCGATCTTCCTAATCGGAAGATCCGTCTGCTTCGCCTCGAACGCGAACGCCTCAAGGGAGCCTATCGCGTCTCCGCGGACGATTATGCCCTCGGCCGCGAGCTCTACCTTGATCTCGCTCTCCTTCTGCGTCTCTTCCATGATCTCGTCCAGGTTCCCGCTGACCACCTTGACGGTGCCTCCGGCCAACGCGTCCTCTAGGTTCTGGGCTATGATCCTAATTCCCGCCGCGGCAGAGACCTCCTTGACCCTGTCGAACCGCTGGGTGGGATCCCGAATCTCGTCGAGCGGCCTAGGTCTCTGGAGCCCTTTTATCTTGGTCACAATGGGGTTCCCCGTCACGCACGCTACCACGATCTGGTCGCCCACCTTCATCGTGCCCTTGTAGACGATCGTGTCCACCGCGGTCCCTATGCCCTTCTCCTCCTTCACCTCGAGCACTGTGCCCTCCCCTGGACCTTCCTCCGTCCGAAGCTCCTCCTCAAGGAACCTCTGGGCAAGGCCAACTAGCACCAGCAAGAGATCCGGCAGGCCTTCGCCGAACTTGCCGCTGATGGGGACAATAGCGACGGTCTTGGTGAAATCGGTTATGTGATCGAACTTGTCGGCACTGAACCCGAACTTGTCGAATATCTTGCCCGTCAGGTTGTAGATCTTCTCGTCGAGCTCGGCCACCACCCTCGGGTCCTGGTCGGCGATCGTGTCGCCACAGGTTGCTCCTTGGTGGCGTCTCCACCCCGGGATCAGGTCGATCTTGTTCGCAGCGATGACGAACGGAGTCTTCAGTTTCTTCAGGATGTTTATTGATTCGATCGTCTGTGGTTTCAGTCCTTCATTGATATCGATCACGAGAACGGCGAGGTCGGCAAGCGCGCCCCCTCTGGTCCTGAGCGTGATAAACGAATAGTGGCCCGGTGTGTCTATGAACAGAAGGCCCGGAACCGAGAATTTCCTTTCGCCAATCAGCTTGCCGCACAGAGCATAGATCGTCTCGATCGGCACATCCGTGGCACCGATATGCTGCGTGATGCCGCCCGCCTCGCGGGCGACGACCTTGGTTCCCCTGATCCTGTCCAGTATGGTCGACTTGCCGTGATCGACGTGGCCCATGACAGAGACGATCGGGTGCCGGACAGCCATGTGCTCACCAAAGGAGGGACGGTATATCAACTTAACCCGACATGAAGCCCTGGCTGGCAATGAAATGCATCTGGCCCGAGGAGATGAAGAACGAGCTCAAGCGGTTTGGACGACAGGCTCACTTCTCGAAGAGCCAGGCATCGTCGATCTTGTCGTACTTCTGTATCTCGTAGTCGTTGAAGAACAACTTGATCTCACGCTTGGCGCTCTCTGGCGAGTCGGAACCGTGGACGATGTTCCTTCCAGTCACCTGTGAGAAGTCTCCACGGATCGTGCCCAGCGCGGCGTCTTGAGGGTTCGTCTTCCCCATCATCGTGCGCACGCCTATGACGGCGTTCTCGCCCTCAAGAACCATGCAGACCACTGGGCCCGAGGTTATGTATTCTAGCAGGGGCGAGTAGAATCCCTTGCCCTTGTGTTCCTCGTAGTGCCTCTCCGCGAGCGCCTTCGGGATCTTCATCATCTTCATCGCGCAGATCTTCAGGCCTCGGTCCTCAAATCTCTGGACAATCTTCCCGACGAGGTTCCTCTGGACGCCGTCAGGCTTCACCATCACGAAGGTCTTCTCGATCATTTCTTCCCTTCCTCCGCTGGCTTGGCCTTCTGCTCCGGCTTCGGCTTGGACTTTTCCTTCTTAGGCTCCTCGACCTTCTTGTCAGGGACTTTCTTCGGCGCCTTCTCGGGTGCGGGTTTCTTTTCGGCCACCTTCGGCTTCGGCTCCTCAGGAGCCTTCTGTTCCTTCGGTTTCGCCTCCGCCTTCTTCGGCTCTGCCGGCCGCGGCTCGGCCTTCTCGGTCGTCTTCCTCACCTTCTTCGCCTTGGGCGACTCCGCCGGTGCGGGGGCGCCCTTCATCCTGACTTCCTTCTCCCTGGCGTAGTACTGCGTCCAAGTCGTCCTCCTCGGGACCCGCCCGAGGACTACCAGGTTCTTGAAACACTTCGATGAGCAGAAGTTGTAGACGACGCCGTCCTTCTTGATGTACATCCTGCCCGTCCCTGGCTCGATCTCGTCGCCACAGAACGTGCAAACTCTTCGCTCTACCATTGAACGTCACCTCCGATGCTGAGTCCCGCCTAGCGGACGCTCAGCTTTCTTGCCTCTCTCGAGGTCTCCTTGAGCATCAGCACGTCCCCGATTCTGATCGGGCCCATGACGTTGCGAGTGATGATGCGGCCCTTGTCGCGTCCGTCCATGACCCTGACCTTGACCTGGGTCGCCTCGCCGGTCATGCCGGTCCTGCCGATAACCTCCACCACGGTGGATGGAATGCTGTCCTCGTCTGCCATTCAGGCCACCTACTTCTTCAGCGCCTTCAGCTTGTCAGCGAGCTCGTCCATCGCGGGCTTGCCCTTCGCGGCGTCCACGATCGCGACTGCCGCAGTTGGCTTCTCGAGCCCACAGGCGTTGCCGAGCTCGGCCTTGCTCGGGACATAGGCGTATGGAACGTTCCTCTCATCGCACAGTGCAGGCATGTGCATCAGGATCTCGGGTGGGGAGACGTCCTCGGCCATGACGACCATCAGGGTCTCGCCCCTCTCGACGAGCTTGGTTACCTCGTTCGTGCCCTTCCGGATCTTTCCACCGTCTCGGGCGAGCTCGACGACCTCATACGCCTTGTCAGCAAGTTCCTTTGGCATCTCGAATTTCACATATACTGGCTTTGCCACGTTGATACCTCCTTCGGGTGCTTCCGCACCTTCATCATTCATCGGCCCTTTCTGATGAGAAGAGCAGAATGAGTAAATGGTGGATGTATAAAAGCATTGCTGAGCTGGAACGGGCCAGCGTTGCGCAGCCCATGGTACAGGAAGCATCGACGACTGGCGTGTGAATGCTGTTATATGTGTCTTGTCCGCTATTGGGACTGGGGAAGTGGATGACGCAGAGGCGTCGTTCTGACGATGATATCCGGGTCAAGTGCGCTCCGGATGTGGCAGGACTGACTTTCCGCGCAATGCGCGGAAGACGCGACTACCCATCGGTCGCGAGAGTCATCAACAGGAGCCTGGAGGCAGACCACTACGACTTGATCCAGACAGTGGAAGACGTTGCTCGCGACATCGAGGAAACGCCTCACTGCAACCCGAAGAAGGATATCGTTCTCGCCGAGGTCGACAATGAGCTGATAGGGTGTGCCCGTGTCTGGTGGGAAGTCCGCCGAGGTGGCTTTCGGACCTACGAACATTCGGGCTACATTGTGCCCGAGTGGAGGGGCATGGGGATTCGCGAGGCGATGTTCGACTTCTGCGAGAACAGGCTTACGAAGCTCGCTGGAAAGCAACGCTCGACGGCTAAGAAGGCCCTCGAGGTGATGGCGCTGTTTGACGAGAACGACTGGCGAATGCTGGCGGAGAGCAAGGGCTACATGCCGGTCCGACACAACATCGAGATGATCCGGCCATTGTCGGTGCCGATACCCAACCTTGACTTGCCTCGAGGCTTTGAGCTGCGCCCAGTAAAGGAGGAGGACGAGCACCGGATCTGGATTGACTGCGGGGATGTCTTCAAAGAAGAGCGGAACTGGGCCGAGGAACGTTTTGGGGAGAACTCATACTGGCGATTCAAGGGATCGCGCTACTGGCAGCCTGAGCTGTGGCAGGCGATTTGGCAGAGGGATGAGTTGGTCGCAGGGACGATAAACCTCATTGACGGAGAGGAGAACCGCAAGTTCGACAGGAAGTATGGATGGATTGGGACATTGTTCGTCAAGCGTCCTTGGCGAAACCGGGGGCTTGCGAGGACGCTCATCGCCCGGAGCCTCGAGGCATTCAAGGAGATAGGGATGGAGCACGGCGCGCTCATGGTTGACACGGAGAACCCATCGGGAGCAGTGCGTCTCTATGAGAAGATGGGCTTCTCGAAAGTCAGCCAGTACAGCATTTTCCAGAAGCCGATAAGATAGAGCCACGCCCGATCACATCATCGCCTAGGTCCTTCGCGAGGCACGATGGAAAACTCAATCGTGCGAGAAGCTATATCGGGGTTGAGTATCCCGTCCTCAGGTGAGAGCCTTGCCCGAACTGCAGGTCCACTTCCAGCCTCTCGGAAGGAAGATCGAGCCCAAGAAGGGCAGGCATCTTCTGGATTTGGCCAGGGAGGCAGGCGTCTCCATGGAGTCCATCTGCGGCTCTGTGGGGAAGTGCGGCAAGTGCAAGATCATCGTGAGGTCGGGTGCTGCTAGTCTGTCACCAGCTTCAGAGGGCGAAATGCGGGTGCTCAGCGAACAAGAAAGGAGAGCCGGCGTAAGGCTTGCTTGCCAGGCAGTCATAACCGCACCAGGCAACATCGTCGTCGAGGTCCCCGAAGAGAGCCGAAGGGGACATCACAGACTCTTGGCAGCCGGCATCGAACCCATGGTCAAGCTCGAGCCCGCCGTCAACAAGGTCCTGTTGAAACTGCCACCCGCGACCTTGAAGGACCTCCGTGCAGATGATGACAGGCTTCTGGACATGTTGTACAAGAAGGTGCGCGTGCGCGCGCGAATATCCGCGGGGGTTCACAAGGACCTCCCGTCCGCGCTCAGGGAAAAGACCTGGACCGCCACCGTCACGCTATTCAGGAACGAGGAACTGATCAGGGTCGAGCCTGGTGACACAACTTCACAGTTGTTCGGCATCGCCATCGACATTGGAACAACGAAGGTTGTCGCCTACCTGATAGACCTGAAGACGGGGGACACAGTCGCCACGGAGAGCATCCCGAACCCTCAGATACCGTTCGGCGAGGACCTGATGTCCAGGATCTCGTACACTATCAAGGAGAAGGATGGTGCGGACAAGCTCCAGACCGTTGTGGTCGGAGGAGTGAACTCACTGATCTCGAAGCTCTGCGAGAGCAAGCGAATCGACCCTGAGGACATACTCGAGGTAATGGTCGTCGGGAACACTGCGATGCATCACATCTTCTTCGGAATACCTGCGCAACACGTCGCGGCAGCGCCATACGCTCCGGCGGTGAGGACTTCGTTGTCCGTCAACCCGGGCTATCTCGGGGTCAACACATACCCGTTCGGACGAGTATCATCTTTGCCGAACATAGCTGGTTTCGTCGGTGCTGATGCCGTTGCCGACCTCATCTCAAGCGGCCTCCACAAGGACAAGGAGGTCGGGATGATGATAGATATTGGCACGAACACGGAGATCATCGCCGGCAACCGAGACCGGCTAGTCAGCTGCTCATGCGCTTCGGGCCCAGCGTTCGAAGGGGCGCACATCAAGTTCGGGATGCGCGCGTCGACGGGAGCTATCGAGCGAATCTGGATCGACCCGGTGTCGAAGGAGGTCAGTCTAAGAACGGTCGACGATGCGCCCCCGAGGGGGATCTGCGGTTCGGGAATCGTGGATGCAGTCTCGGAGCTGTTTAGGGCAGAGATCCTTGACCCATCAGGGAAGATAGTAGTCTCTGAAGACAACCGAGGCACAAGGAAGGGACCTGATGGCTTGCCAGAGTTCATCCTTGCAAGCAGCAGGCAAACGGCGACTGGCGAGGACATCGTGATCACGCAGCACGACGTCCAGGAGATTCAGCTGGCGAAAGCCGCGATCTTCACCGGCGTCGCAATCCTCATGAAGAGGTTCAAGCTCGGATGCTCTGAAATCGACAGAATCTACGCCGCAGGCGCGTTCGGCACGTATGTTGACGCCTCGAGCGCCATCTCCATCGGGATGTACCCCGATGTGCCAGCAGAACGAATCAAGTTCATCGGGAATGCCGCAGGGTCCGGAGCGAGGATGTGCCTGAAGTCGACCAAGATGCGCGACCTCGCGGACAAGCTCTCACGAAAGGTCGAGTATGTCGAGCTGGCGGCTGAAAAGGACTTCCAAAATGAATTCGCCATGGCGATGTTCCTGCCGCACAGGGACACCAGCAGATTCCCAAGTCGTGGAAAGCGGAAGTGACGAATCCGCCCTATCGACCCGTCACGAGTATGGAATTTCTGGGCGGGAGAGTCCCGAAACTCATCTACTCTTCCTGCTGCTCAGTGCAAGAATCTCTTCGAAGACCGGAGTCTCCTTCTCAGGGAGGTAGTCACAGAACTTCACGGGGTCGACGCATTCGGGCGACTTAACTCCCTCGGCCTTGATCTCTCCGCGAGCCAACATCTCGATTGCCACAACAACAGGCATAGCCGTCTGATAGGCAGTCGCGTGTATCCCACAGATTTCATGTGCCCTCTCGTGGGAGATCCAGGTCCAGGTCCTTATGGCGACTTCTTTGCCCTTCATTACGCCGCCTACTTCGGTCAAGACCATCGCCGCACCCCGTATCTTGCCGGCCAGATCGTCAGGCCTCGGCATCGCCGCAACCACGACTTCAAATGGCACGACCTTGGAGCCCTTCACGTCAAGGGGCTTGAAGGAGGTCAGGCCGAGCTTCTTGAGCACCTTCACGTAGCTGATGAACGTCTCGTCTAGGGAGATCATGAAGTCGACATTCTTCACGGGCTTGCCCAGGTATTTTGGGACCAGCTCGCTCTCCTCATGGTCGGTCCTGTAGAGCTTCATCTTGCCTATCGGGTCGGGGAAGTCGTAAACCTCTGTCACTTCAAGGGAAGGAGACCTGCCCCACTTTCCATCTTCCCAGTAGAGTGGGTCCTTGATGACCTCCTCCAGCATGGACTCCGGGGAGAAGTAGGTCGCGAAATCATATCCCTCGAGCTTCCCAGTGTCCGCGTCGCGGACTTTGACGTATTCGACGGATTCCATCCTGTCGGCCGCCCGCTTCGCGAACAGGTTGGATGCTCCAGGGTCGATTCCCATGGCGCACAATGCCAAGGACCCTGCATCCTCGAAGTTCTTGTCGTAGGCCAACTGGTCGTCGAACATGGGATGACCGTACTCCTTGTCACCATTGGCCATGTCTATGTAAGACGCAGCGCCCTTCAGACATCCCTCCATGATCTTCAGATTCAGCGCGGGGACTGTTCCGTTGACAACGACATCGACATTCTTGGCGATCTCCATGACCTGGTCCACTTCGCTCGCATCAATCGTCTTGATCGATATCTTGTCGCTCTTCGTTCTCCTCTTAACGAACTCAGCACCCTTGGGATTCATATCCGCAAGGACGAGTTCAGACACCAGAGGGCTTGAGGCCAACTTCTGGGCAATCGATTGCCCTACACCGCCACATCCGACTATTCCGACCGCCATCTGTTTCGGCATTATCTCTGAATTCCCCATTCTAGAATACTTGTACCCGGGTGACAGCACCCGAGCGGATGGGTATCCAGCGGAGGGCGATATATCCCTTTCCACTGGGTCCATTTGACAGGAAGCCTTAATAGAGACCCCATGGAAGACGAGGTGACTGGATGAATATTAGTACATTTGAATTATAATTAATTCCGAATAGATTACCGGGCTTCGGCTATCCGATGGACGGGAGATTGGCCGCCCAGAGGTCCGTAGAACGAAGCTACAATCTACTGCGAGGGCTTTCTTTCGAATTTCGCCCAATCTTGCGCGCACCAATTGCACAATCTTCGAAAGACCCCCACGATGTTTATATAAGGTATCCGCATTCGTGCCACCCAACGGATTCTGGCCTGAAGCGCCAGCATCCGAGGTGTACGTGACAGAATGAAGGCAATGGTATTGGGAACCGGAGCCGTTGGCTCCGTCACTGCCGAGATTCTTGGCCGGTCCGAGGAGTTCGACAAGGTCATCCTCGCCGACCTGAACCTCGAGAGAGCAAGAAGGGCTGAGAAGAAGATATCCAGTGACAAGGTCACTGTTCAGAAAGTGGACGCCTCCGACAGCGACTCCATGGCAGGAGCGTTCAAGGGAATTGACATCGTGTTGAACGCGGTCATACCGAGGTTCAACATGAACATAATGATGGCTTGCCTCAAGGCGAAGGCCAACTACAGCGACATGGCGTGGGATGTCGCGCTTGACAAGACGAAGTCTGGAGATGTGATCCAGGAGACTCCCGCGATGCATTTCATCAAGCTGGATGCGGAATACAAGAAGGCGGGACTTGCGGGAATGATGGGACTAGGCTGTGATCCAGGGTTGTCGAACCTATTCGCAAGAATGGCAGCGGACAGGATGGACAAGGTCAAAGACATCCTCGTCCGAGACGGGGACAACGGCCAGGTTTCAGGCTATCATTTTGCGCCTCTGTGGTCTCCGGAAACCTTGATCGAAGAAGTCCTGATGCCTGCAACAGTCTACAAAGATGGCCATTACAGGAAACTCCCTCCATTCAGCGGCAAAGAAGTCTTCGAGTTCCCAGAACCGGTGGGCAAGCTGCCGATTTACAATGTCGACCACGAGGAGTCCGAGACACTGCCGACATACATTGGGAAGATCTTGGGCAAGGGCTGCGATTACTGTGACTTCAAGATCGCACTTGGCGACGAATACGTGGAAGTCATCAACGTCCTTGGAAAGCTCGGCCTAGACGACCCGAAGAAGATTGATGTGAAGGGCGTCAAAGTAGCACCAAGAGATGTCGTTTCGGCGGTGCTCCCGGATCCTTCGATCCTGGCTGACAAGGCGAAGGGAGACTGTGCAGTCGGGACCATCACGAAGGGAACGAAAGACGGTAAGGAAGTGGGCCATGCCATCTGGACCCAGATGAACCACGAGGAGTGCCACAGAAGGTTCGGATACAGCGCGACGGCATACACGGTGGGCGTACCTTTCGCGATCGGAGCTCTTCTGTTTGCGCAAGGCAAAATCAGGCAGAGAGGAGTCTACCCGCCTGAGATGCTGGACCCAGAACCCTTCGTGAAGATGCTTCCGAAGTACGGCATGAATTGCCTCCAGAGGAAGCTCTAGTCCCTCCTCCGATTCCAGCACGAAATTGGGGGTGCATCCCCAATTCCACCCCATTTCGACCATTTTTGAAGGCGTGGGAGCTAACAACATAGCAGGGGCTATTCAGACTTCAATCAGCGAAACTTAAATACGTTTCCTGTCATCCACGAACGGGGGAGGCTGGGGATCGATTTCCAGCGTTCTTCGGTGTATGTGACAAAATGAAGGCTATGGTTTTGGGAGTAGGGGCAATTGGGTCAGTGACCGCTCAGTGTCTTGCTGAATCCGGTGAGTTCGACAAGGTCATCCTTGGCGCGCGAAACCCGGAGAAGGGCAAGCGACTGCAGAAGAAGATTGGATCAGACAAGGTCAGCGTGATGAAACTGGATGCATCAAACGTGAGCGCAATGACGAAGGCGTTCAAGGGTCTGGATCTTGTCTGCAACCTGGTCATTCCGAGATTCAACTTCGCCGTAATGGAGGCGTGCGAGAAGGCTGGGGTCAACTACTTGGACACCGCATGGGACATCGCAATTGACAAGACGAAGCCTGGCGAGATCGTCAAGCCAGGGCCCCCATCGTTCCTTTACCTCAAGAAGGACAAGGCCTGGAAGAAGTTGGGCCTGACAGCAATGCTCGGCATCGGGTGCGATCCCGGATTGACGAACTTGTTCGCCAGAAAGGCCGCTGACAGGCTGGACAAGGTCAAGGAAATACTTGTGAGGGACGGAGACAACGGCTACGTGGAAGGGTACGAGTTCGCTCCGTTGTGGTCTCCCGAGACTCTCATTGAGGAGGTCCTGATGCCCGCGACATATTACGCTGATGGGCACTACAGGAAGTACGGGTCGTTCGAGAACAAGGAGATGTTTGACTTCCCTGACGGCGTGGGCAGAATCCCGATATACAATGTGGCTCATGAGGAGTCGGAGACACTGGCAACCTACATCGGCGAGGTGCTTGGGAAGGGCTGCAACTACTGCGACTTCAAGATTGCCCTGGGCGACGAATATGTCGACGCGATAAAGATGATTGGAAAACTCGGCCTGGGGAACCCAGACAAGGTCAAGGTCAAGGACGTCATGGTCGCGCCGAGGGATGTCGTCAACGCGGTGCTCCCGGACCCGTCTCAACTTGGTCATCTGGCGAAAGGCCAGTGCGCGATCGGCACCATCACGAAGGGATCAAAGGACGGAAAAGATGCTGGCTACTACATGTGGACCTCGTTGGACCACAAGAAGTGCTACGAGAAGTGGAACAACAGCGCGACCGCATGGTCTGTGGGCGTTCCCGCAGCGATCTCGGCGATCCTGTTCGCTCAGGGCAAGATCCCGCTCAAGGGTGTCTTCCCGCCGGAGATGATGAACCCAGACCCGTTCATCAAGATGCTTCCCAGGTTCGGGATGAACTACAGCGAGAAGAAGCTCTAGAAACACCACAGGCAGAGGGAGTGCCGCTCCCTCTCCCCCATGATTTTTCGTAACCAAGCTCCGAGATAGAGCGCGGGCCTGCACTATCTGCAAATACGGAATTCGCAATCAGGGTCGACATGGCAGTAGGCGACGACCGCATCGGAAGGTACTATCTCTTCCGCGCGGTCACGTCGTTCGCCCTCTGGATGCCATTCTGGACGCTCTGGGCGTACGAGAACCTCCAGAGCTACTTCCTCCTAACGGTCGTCGACGTCGGGTTCTGGACCACGATGATCGTCTTCCAGATACCAGCTGGCCTGCTCGGGGACAGATACGGGAGGAAGACGGTCCTCTTTGTCGGCGAGGTACTGGCCGCAGGCGGTGTGCTCGCCTTCGGGCTCAGCACGGACATCTGGCAGCTGTTCGTGTCGAACATCGTGTGGGCCACGGGCATTTGCTTCGTGGTCAGCGGGGACACGCCATTCGTCTACGATACGCTCCTGGAGATCGGCCGCGCCAAGGAGTTCATCTCAATCATGGCGAAGGGATGGGCGGTGACGTCGGTCGCGAACGCGGCTGCGTGCGTCGCGGGAGGCATGATCGTGCAGTGGACGGACCCACACCGTCTCGACCTCACGCTGATCATAAGCGCCCTGATCGCGATGGTGGGCTCGTTCACGATCATCACCCTGAAGGAGCCGAAGGTCGACAGGACCCACTTCGGAACCTACGGGACACAGCTCAGGGAAGGGATGAAAAGGGTGATGACCAGCAAGACGATCCTGGTTCTGATATTCTTCCAGATCGTCATCGAGATTGCCGGATACGTGATGGCGGTCTTCAGGTCGGTCTACATGGACAAGGAGTTGAACCTCGACTACCTGTCCATAGGAGTCTTCATCGGCGGGTTCACGTTGTTCGGAGGGATCGTCGCCACGCAGGCGGGGAAGATCGAGGAGGCTCTGGGCGAGAAGACCTCGCTGCTGTTCCTTCTGCTGACCATCCTCGGCTCGTTCGTGGTCGTGTTCCTGGTCGCATCGCCCTTGGCGATCCTGATCCAGCTCCCAATATATGCCGTGGCGTACCTGCAATCACCGATCATCGGAGGCTACATCAACAGGCGCGTCGACTCGGCACACCGGTCCACGGTGGTGGCCATCGCGAGCCTGATCTTCACCGCGCTGCTCGCAGCGGTGGAGCTCCCCGCCGGTTGGCTCGCGAACGAGCTTGGCACGCGTGAGACGATGGCGATCCTCGCCGCGGCATGTGCCCCGATAGGCCTCGTTTTGCTCGCGATGTGGAACAAGCAAGTGGACGCTGAGAGAAAGACGAAACGACAAAGGACGCTCAAGCAGTTCTAGCCCATGGCTTCGCCCGAGAGTCAACAGAAAAAGGGGGGAGGATAAACGTACGGTAATCGACTTGCTGGCATAATAAGGTTATCATCCTTGATAACGGACCTAGTCAGTATGCAGAATCAGGGTGTTATACCCAGGCTCTTCTCCTTCTTGGCGACCAACAGGCGGGTCTTGATGAGACTGTCAGGATTGAGCGAGATACTGTCGATTCCGCACTCGACAAGGAACTCGGCGAATTCGGGGAAGTCGGAGGGTGCCTGACCGCATATGCCGATCTTCTTTCCCTTGCCTTTCACGGTCTTGATTACGTGGGCGATCATTTGCTTCACCGCGGGGTTGCGCTCGTTGTAAAGGTGCGAAACGAGCTCGGAGTCCCTGTCGAGCCCGAGCATGAGCTGAGTCAAGTCATTGGAGCCTATCGAGAACCCGTCAAAGACCTCAGCGAAATGGTCGGCCAGAACGATGTTGCTAGGTATCTCAGCCATGACATAGACCTCCAGGCCCATGTCCCCCTGCTTGAGGCCGAACTCGGCCATCGTGTCGATGACCTTCTTGCCCTCTTCTGGAGTGCGGCAGAAGGGTACCATCACCTTCACGTTGGTCAGGCCTTTCTTCTCCCTGACACGCCGGAGTGCCAAGCACTCCAGCTTGAACGCCTCCTTGAAGTTCTTGTCGTAGTATCTTGAGGCGCCCCGCCAGCCGATCATCGGGTTTTCCTCGACCGGTTCGAAGAGAGCCCCCCCCAAGAGGCTGGCATACTCGTTTGTTTTGAAGTCAGAGAGGCGCACTATCACGTCGTTCGGGAAGAACGTGGCCGCGATCTTGCTGACGCCCCACGCGAGCTTGTCCACGAAGAAGTCCTCCTTGTTGTCGTACCCGTGGGTCCTCTCCTCGATCTTGTCAACGATGGCCGCCACCTTGGGATCCGTCTCGGCCTTCTTCTTGAGGTCTTCGAACTCGACGAGCGCGAGCGGGTGGATGCCTATGTGTGACGCGATTATGAACTCGAGCCTGGCGAGGCCGACTCCGTCGCAGGGTATCTGGCCCTGAGTGAAAACGTGCTCTGGCACTCCCACGTTCATCATTATCTTGGTCTTTGTCTTCGGTATCTCCTTGAGGTCGGCCCTGTCTATCCGGAACTTGAGCAGACCACTGTATGCCCTGCCCTCGCCCTCAGACGTGTCGATGGTGACCGGCTGCCCCGTCTTCAGAACCTTCGTCCCATTGCCAGTGCCCACGATGCATGGGATGCCTAACTCCCTCGAAACTATAGCAGCGTGACATGTCCTGCCGCCGCGGTCGGTGACGATTGCCGACGCGATTCTCATGATGGGTTCCCAGTCGGGGTCGGTCTTGTCCGTGACGAGCACCTCGCCCTTCTTGAACTCGGATATCTCGTACGCGCTCACTAGCACTCGCACAGATCCTTTTCCGATCTTGCTGCCCACGGCCTCGCCACGCGCGAGCACTTCACTCTTCTCTTCCAGGACATAAGCCTCGAGCACCTGCTGGCTCTTGATGGCATGGACCGTCTCCGGCCTCGCCTGGACGATGTGGAGTTCTCCGGTGATGCCGTCTTTCGCCCACTCGATGTCCATTGCCTTGCCGTAGTGCTCCTCGATCAGACAGGCCCACTTGGCGAGCTTGACGATCTCGTCGTCGTTGAGCACGAACCTCTGCCTGTCCACCTCGGGAACCTCGACATCTACCATGCCTGGGCCCTTTGATGCGTACACCAGCTTGATGTGCTTGTTGCCGACCTTCTTCTCGATGATTGGATCCTCGAACTTGCCGATGGACGGCTTGAAGACGTAGAACTGGTCAGGGTTGACGGCCCCCTGGACGATCATCTCGCCCAGGCCCCATGAGCCCGTTATGTAGACCACATTGTCGAACCCGCTCTCTGTGTCAAGCGTGAACATCACCCCGGAACATGCGAGGTCGCTCCTGACCATTCTCTGGACGCCGACCGAGAGCGCGTTCTCCGTCTGGTTGAAGCCCTTGTGCTCCCTGTAGGCTATCGCGCGGTCCGTGAACAGGCTCGCGAAGCATTGCTTGATCGCTTTCATGACCGCAATCTCGCCCCTCACGTTCAGAACTGTCTCGTGCTGTCCTGCGAAGGATGCGCCCGCGAGGTCCTCGGATGTTGCGCTCGAGCGAATGGCGACGCTTGGATTCTGAATGTTCAATTTCCTGCTGAGCTCCCAGTACCCGTATGCGATCTCGCGCCTCAGCTCGTCCGGGAACTCCGACTCCAGAAAAGCATCTCTGATCTCTTTCCCGCGCGGCGCGACATCTCCCGGGTCGTCCGGGTCCACACCTCCAAGAATCGACTGGATCTTGTCCTGGAGGTGGTTTGCCTCGACGAACTCCCTGAACGTCTTGGTGGTGATTGCAAAACCCTCGGGGACCTTGATGCCCTTGCTCGTCAAGTGCCCGATCATCTCGCCGAGCGACGCATTCTTTCCCCCGACCTTGGCAATATCCTTGAGCCCTATCTGGTCGAACCATAGCACGCGCTCGTTGCTGACCTTCCGTGTGCCGTTCGCCCCCTTGAGCATTGTACGCCCCGTCCCAAACAGGTCGAGTCTCTGCGACGCTGCGGCTCTGCTCTTCTCAGACGCCGGAGAACGAGCTTTCATTCTCTATTCCGGCGAGAGATCGTGGGCAACCCTCAGACGGGCGACGCTATCACAGCAATCTTCCCGGTCACGCCTGTCCGGTCTGGCTGCCCTCAACAGGCTCAGGATAAATGTCCGTGCCTTAATAACATTTCTCAGATACTTGTTGGATGGCGGAAAATGGAGACACGTCCAAATGTGTGCAGAGCGAGGCATTCGAGGAGAGTCGAGCTGCTGGGAAAGGAATTATGCACGGATTGCGTTGCCGCATCCGGTCGACGATAATGCGCGTGGCGATGTTGACGTACAGCACGAGGCCTCGGGGAGGAGTCGTGCATGCGCTGAAGCTCTCCGAGCGGCTCCGAAGACTCGGCGTCGACATAACACTCTATTCCCTTGGGCGGTCCGACGATCCCAGAAGCCTCAGAGACTATTTCAGAGAAGTCGAGACCCCTTTCGAGATCTTCCCGTACCAATGGCATCCCGACCTCATCACGCGCCTCGAAAGGATGATCGAATCATATGCGTCGCATCTTCCAACTGACTCCGACATCTATCATGCCCAGGACTGCGTGGGCGGAACGGCACTCGCTAGAATGAGGTCGAAGAGACTGATCGAGGCACCAGTCTTCAGGACGATTCATCACGTGGATGACTTCGCGGAGCCGCGCCTGTTCGAGTTCGAGAAGAAGGCTGTCGCTCACGCGGACCACAGGTTCGTCGTTTCTCAATACTGGAGGGAGGCATTGAAGAGAGAATATGGATACGATTCCATCGTATCCTACAACGGGCTCGACATCGAGGACTTCGCGAGACTGCCTCCGAGGAGATCTGAGGCCCCCACGGTTCTCTTCATTGGCGGCCTCGAACCCAGGAAAGGCCTTGAGTATCTCGTGCACGCGATGGAGCTGGTGAACGATGAGATTCCGGAAGCGAGGCTGATCGCCGTGGCGAAGACCGGCTTCAGGGGCACGGACGAGTGGGGATGGTTCACGACTCTCGCGGATAGGCTCGGAATAGCGAATCGGGTCGAGTTCCACGAATCCGTGAGCCAGAAGAAAATGCTAGAGTTCTATTCCGAGTGCGACCTGATGGCGCTCCCGTCGAAGACCGAAGGATGGGGCCTGGCGCTCATGGAAGCGATGGCTTGCGGAAAGCCGGTAGTCGCAAGCCGAGTCGGCGGCGTGCCGGAACTTGTGAGGGACGGCGTAGACGGCATCCTTGTTCCTTCATCGGACGTGCGCGCGCTCGCGCAGGCCATTGTGAGGCTGCTGAAGGATCCTGAGCTTCGCGACCGGATGGGCAAGGCTGGCCGCAAGAGGGTCAAGGGGTTCTCCTGGGATAGCACTGCCAGGACGGTGCTGGCAGCGTACGAGGCAGTTCTTCAACGCGCTTGACTGTATTCGTTCATGAAGTGAACCATGAATTTCTCGGCCTCTGCCAGGCCCGCGATCGTCTTGTTTCCTTGGACTACCATGTATTCGTTCGGGCTGTGCGAGAGGGCAGCGTGGCCGACCCCTCCAACGGTGAACGGCATCTTCAGGATCCTGTTGAAGATGTAGAATGGTACTGAGCTCGGGTCAAGCGGCCACACGAGCGGGTCGCACCCGAACTGCTTCAGCGAACGGATCATGGACTGGACCACGGACTCCTTGACGCTACACTTGCACCAGTCATATCCGGTATCGATCTCCGTCATCTTGATGTCCTTGTAGCCGCGCTTGTCGAGGTGGTTCCTGACCAAAGGCATCATCTTGTCCTTGCTCTGGTTCGGAACTACCCGGATGTCGATCTTGCACGTTGCCTTGTGCGGCAAGACGGTCTTCGAGCCCTTCTCGATCCACCCGGCCCACATGCCATCTATGTTCAGGGTGCTGGTGAACATCAGCTGCTTGGCGAGCCTTTCCCTGTCGTCCTCGGGAATCATGAACCTGGATATCCTCATCTCCTCCTTGAGCACCTCTGCGTTGATGCGTTTCGCCGATTCCGCGATGATCTCCTCATCCTCTTTCGTCGGAGGTACCACATCGTCATAGAATCCGTCGATCAGAACCTTGTTCCCATTGTCTGAGACCATCGTACCGAGAGCTTCCACGAGGCGCCAGACCGGGCTGTCCACCCAGGCCTTGTTGCAGCTGTGGATGGCGAACTCCTCGGGCCCTCTCCCCCAGGACTGTCCAGAGCACTCGAGCTCGAAGTAGACGACGCCCTTGACACCGAGGAACAGGCTCACCGACCCGTCGGCATCCTGCGCGAAGTATGGGAAGTAGCAGGCATTCGCCTTGGACAGCCTCTTCTTTTCCTTCTTGACGAATGCAGGTAGATTGGGGCTTCCCAACTCCTCCTCGCCCTCCGCGATCAGCACGAGCCCGACTGGAGGCCTCCCCTCAGATTTGTTGCACGCCTCCACCGAGTTGAGGAACGCAGCCAGGGGTCCCTTGGTGTTGGCCGCGCCCCTGTTGACAATGGCCTTCACCTTGCCGGCATGGAGCTTCATATCGACCGTCTTCGCACCCATGGCAGGAGAGTCCCATCCAGGCTCATTGTACGGCATGGTATCGTACATGAAGTAGCCGATGATTGTCCTGTTTGAGGCTCCCTTGCACTCGCCGTAGACGATCGGGTTGCCCTTGGTCTCCACGACCTCGACGTTCTCGCAGCCTGCCTTCCTGTACATCTCCGCCACGAGGTTCGCGCAGTCCTCAATTCCGATGTGCTGTTGGCTGGAGCTCGGCTGCATCAGCAGTCTCCTGGCCGTCGCCACGTGCGTCTTGATGTCGCGGTCGATCCGCGACCGCACTCCTTCCAGATCGTAACCCTGGGTCATTGAGATCGCAGGGTTGATTGACGAGCCACAATATGCTGTTTACGTTCTCGCACGGGCGCGAGTGAAATATAGACGCGAGGCGTTCACGATTCCGTGGCTGTCGAGTTCCTGGCAATACTCGTCCCGATGTTCATAATCATAGATCCATTCGGGGTGCTTCCCATCTATCTCGGGCTCACGGGTTCGATGACCCCACAAGCGAGACGGAAGACCTTGCAGTACGCCGTGGTTTTCGCCGCGGGCGTGCTCGCCGCCTTTGCCCTCGTGGGAAAGGCGATCCTGGACTACCTGGCCGTATCGCTAGGGGCGCTAAGGATCTCAGGCGGTCTTCTGCTGCTCGTGATCGGGATCGCAATGCTGTACGAGGGCGACATGCCGAGGTCGAGGAAGAAGGGCCCCGAGGAACCGAGCGAGGAACCACACCTTCCCGAAGACATCGCGTTCGTGCCCCTCGGAACACCGATGCTCGCGGGACCAGGGGCAATCTCGGTCGTGATAATCCTGACGGGTATGGCTGACACGCTCCTAGTCCTGGCATCTCTAGCGGTCGTGATGGGTCTCTGCGCCGCCGTGATGTGGAAGGCAGACCTCATCTTCAAGCTGATAGGAAACGCTGGCACGCGCGCGCTCACTCGCGTAATGGGCCTTATCACGTCTGCATATGCTGTCCAGATGATTCTCGACGGCATCAGTCAATATGTCGCGACCCTCTGAAACGCGGGCTAGAGAGGGGTCGCGAATTCGACGACTGTCCGAGTTCTTGGTCAGTCGAAGACGAAGCGCCTAGGTATCAGCTTGTTTCTTCTCGTCCATAGTTCGAACTGGGTGGAGAGGCGCACTACATTACTCTAATAGACCTCCCTCACCCAGGTTCATTCCGGGGGAACTCATCTCAATGTGAGGTGAGCAATATAGCCAAAATCGTGCTGACTGCGGACCGAACACTGATGTCGAGTTACAGTGCGAGCATGTTCATCGGATTTGCCGCGTGCTTCCCGAGCATTGGACGTTGCTCGCCGAATGCATAGGACACGATTTCAAGTGGATGCCAGTCCTGATGGACGAGCTCTTCTCACAGAACCGGTTGAGCGCCACCAAGTCTGGAGTGATGAAGCTGGCCGCATGGTACATGCAGAGGAGGTTGAAGCCCGCGATGGAGCTGACGAAGGCCGGGAAGAACCCGATTAGGCACGGTTCCAGCATTGGACGGGGCGACTTCCCTTCCGGAGGCTGGCCGGAGAAGGTGGAGGCTTGAGCATTCCAGGTACTAGGTCGACTTCACGGACGGCTTCTCTGCGGGACCGTACGATGCTGACACAAGGTATATCGCGGCAAGGACGAACGCTCCCCCGATGATCGCGGGGGTCGTGAGCGTCTCATCCAGCAGTCCGAACGATATCGCAAGCGCGGTGACTACCTCGATCAGCATGATGGTGGCAGAGGCCGTCGCCGAGACCCCTTCGAGGCCCATCGCCCAGAGGAGCGTGGCGATCGAGGTACAGAATATGCCGAGGTAGACCACACCGACCCAACCAAGGGGCTCAATCGTCAAGTCCGCCCCGGTCATCATGAGATAAGCCACCGGGACAACTAGGAACAGCGTGCACGAGGCGATCGCTCCCGAACTCACCTCGATGGCGCTGTGCCTCGCGAGGGTCTTCTTGCTCAGCACGATGAAGAACGCCCAGCTCCATCCCGCGAGATACACGAGAATGTCGCCCAAGAGCTCGCCCGTGTTGAACGATAGGCCTTTATCCGTGGTCACGAGCACGACCCCGAGTGTGCCCGCCAGTATCCCCACGAGCTGGACCTTGTTGAGGCGCTCCCTGAACGAGAAGTATGAGATGATCGCGACGGCAACGACGTTGATGTCGACCAGAAGCGCGGTCTTCGAAGCAGTCGTGTACATGAGTCCAACGTACTGCATCACGAACCCTGCCGCATTGAGACCTCCGATCATCCAGATGGTCGGCTCCCTCATAACGGAGAAGGAGAACTTGCGGAAGTAGAGCACGATGGCCAGGGTGACGGCCGAAGCGACGAGGAACCTGAGCCAGAGAAAGAAGACGTCGTTCCCGACATATCGAAGGCCCCATTCGACCCCTGGGAAAGAGGTGCCCCAGACGAGGCTCGCGAAGACAGTCAGTGCGATCGCGTTGTCCCTGTCCCTAGACGCCATCGGCCCAGAGATTGCGGTTGAGTATTAGAACCCTACTTCGGGATCTCTTTCGGCAGGTCCACGTGGAAGACGCTGCCCTTCCCGACCTGGCTCTCGACCCAGATCCTGCCGCCGTGAGCCTCGATTATGCCCCTAGCGATGGGCAGCCCGAGACCGAGCCTGTTGACCTGGTGCGACAGGTCGTTGCTCGTGACGATGTGGAACCTGTCGAAGATCTTCCCGAGGTTCTCCAGCGGGATCCCGACGCCGTTGTCCTTCACCCAGACGTGGATCATCCGGCCCTCGTCCCTTGCACCGACCTGGACCCTACCCTCCTCCTGCGTGTACTTCAGCGCGTTGTCGACGAGGTTGTTGAACACGTCTTTGAGCCTGCGCCGGTCGGCCATTATGAGCGGCAGCTTGCCCTCGACGTCTAGTTCCAACGCCTGCTTCTTCTCCTCGGCGTCATGCTCCCTGACCTTGACGATCTCCTCGAGGACAGTGTCGATCCGGACCGGCTCAAGATGTATCTGCAGCGAGCCCTTCTCCATCCTGCTCACGTCGAGCATGCTCTCGACCAAAGCGTAGAGCTTGTCTGTGTTCGCCTTGATAATCGAGAGCCTTGACCCGAACTTAGGCTCGAGCTTCGACGAGTACTCTGATTCGACGAGGTCGATGTATCCCCTCATAACCGTCAGCGGGGTCCTGAGCTCGTGCGAGACCACGTCGATGAACTGGCTCTTCATCTTCGTCACGCGCTCGAGCTCCTGATAGGTCTGAGTGAGCTTCTCGTAGGAACGCTCCAGTTGGTTCTGCAACCTTATCTTCGTGGACACGTCCATGGCGACGAACATGACGCGTTCGACCTCCCCGGATTCGGCCCTGATCGGCACCACCTTGGCGTGCAGGTAGAACGCCTTGTCCGGCCGCGGCACCACGTGCACATCGACCTTCTCCCCCTCGTGCCCTTCCATGCCCTGGACGATGAGGGCGTCGAGGCCCGATTTCATTATGACGGGAAGCTCGAACATGCTCGTCCCAATGAGCTCCAGCTCCGAATCCCTGTCGAGCATCTTCACCATCTGCTGGTTGACGGAAATGAAGATTCCCTTCGGGTCGCAGATGCAGATGCCGATGGGTGCGAGCGTCAGCATTCTATCGGTCTCCTGCTTCGCCGTCCTGAGGCCCGCCGACGCGATGATATGGTCGACGACGACCCCGAAGTAGTCTGATATCGAAAGGAGCGTCTCATCGGCCTCAGGGGGGAATCGGGGGTTCCCCCTCTTCCTGGCGATCATGAGATAGCCCAGGAGCTGCTCTCTCATCAGTACGGTCGAGATGACTGCGCAATCGATGTTCAGTACCCTCGCGATGTCCTTTGCGATCTCGGGTATCTGAGCATCGGAATCGAACCTCATGGTGGCTGGCTCTGGCTTGCTGGTCAAAGCCCTCCTCAGGCCGGAATCGAATCCAATGGCGGGTAGGCTCGGTCGCTCGGATTCGGGAACCCCAGCCAGGCCCATGAGCCTCAACTTGCCGCTGGCATCGTCGACAAAGGCGATAGTCGCGAAGTCGGCCTCGAACATCTCCTTCAGCTCGGCTGCGATAAGGGTGTAGCCTTCGGCATCGTCCTTGACCTTCCTTAGCTTCGAATTGAGCCTCTTGATCGCCTCGAGACCGGTATCTCGATGCGCTGTCACGTTGGTCACTTGAACGGGCCTCCGAAAGGGGGGGATGCGATATCTATAAGACCGCGCCGATGGAAACGGACTCTAGGGTAGATATAACGTTCGCAATGGCACGGGATTCCCCGCTCGCTACCGGTGAAAGGTATATTGGCGGCCAGAGTGTTTCAGGGTTCGTGGTGCTGCGCAACTTCGCCGACAAGAAGCCGTCAGTTGGTGACGACGTTTTCGTGGACGAATCGGCCATCGTGATAGGCGACGTAAGGCTCCTGGAGGGCGCGAGTGTCTGGCCAGGCGCTCTCCTGCGGGCGGACGACGACTACATCGAGATCGGAAGAGGCTCGGCGATGATGGACCTGTCATTCGCGGAGGCACCGAAGGGACGGCCGGTGGTCGTGGGGGACAGATGCATTGTGTCCCATGCGGCTCGGCTTCATGGATGCTCGATCGGGAGCGAGAGCTTGGTCGGAATCGGCGCGATCATCCTTGACGGCGCCGAGTTGGGTGAGCGGTCGATTGTGGCCGCAGGGAGCGTGCTCACCCCGGGGACAAGGATCCCGCCCGAATCGCTCGTGATGGGCATGCCGGGGAAGGTCATCCGGGAGACGACATCCTCTGATTTCACATACCTCGCGACGGAGCTCAAGGCTCTCGAGCGCAAGGCGAGGACCTACAGGCTCCAGAAGTAGTTCCATAAATAGCCACCGACAGATGTCGGCGTGGATGCAGCGAGAGAGGACATCTGATTTAAATATCCTCAACTCCATTCGAACCATCCCTAGCGAGGCGCACACAGATAGCGTGAATAGGGGCGGAGTGCAAGGGTGCCCGTGGGAAAGTGTGACAATGGAAGTGCATTTTGGCAAGCCAGTAGTAGCGCGAGTTCGCAAGTGCCGGCTCGTGGTCGTGAAGAAGAAGCGGCCTAACGAAGAGGTATCTGCGGCTGACAAGTGATACATCGAGGAGGAAATCGGTCCCTGCCGATTTCCACTGGAACCCGCGTTTCCGGTGCAGTCAGTACGTTTCATTCATGGCCCCAGGGCTGCCAGGCCACAGAAAAACCTATTTATATAGAAGTCAATATCGAATTGGAAGGGATAAAAATGGTTTCTGGACAGTCATCAGGGCCTATGCCTCAAGGACCGTATCCGGCATACCAGCCGATGTATCAGCCACCGCACAGACACCCGAGCGACTACCTGAAGTCGATAGTATCGGACATGATTCTGGCCTTAGCTGTGGTCGTCGGGCTGTTCTTGATCTGGCTGGGATCGCTGATCGCTGGGACGGCGGACACGAGCGACGGAATGCAGTGGGGAACGGGAGTCAAGTCCTTCGGCATGCTGGCGCTGACCGTCGCATTCATCCTGGGAGCAATGCTCAGGCATGACCTGGAGAAGTGGGTCAGAGTCGCCCTGCTAGTGAGCGCGACATTGCTGATCATCTTCGTCGGGTACTGGGCCGGCTTCTGGATGTGGTCAGTGGGCCTGTTCTAGTGTCCCTAGCACAATGAGGGATGCAGAAGTAAACCCTTTCATCTTTTGAGTTTCTTTCCCAGTTTCTCCTCGACCGAGCGGATCTTCGAGTCCATCATGTTCCGCCTACCCTTCCTATCATCAATCTTGACGGTCGTGATGACCCTTGGGCAGAGCTCCAGGACGCGCATATGGCAGCGCCTGACCAGCCCCATCACATCGTCATATTCCCCCTCGACAACGGTGCCCATGGGGTTCAGCCTGTACTCCAGCCCTGAGGACTCCACGAGCTTGATGCACTCCGCAACATACTGGCTCACGCTCTCGCCCTTGCCTATTGGCACAACACTGAACTCGGCTAGCACATTTCATCCACTCCGTACACTTTTGTCCATCGAGCAGGTCAGCGGGCTCCACTGGAAGGACCGCTGTCCCGACCAGCCCACATTCGTCGTAGACGAACATATTTATACGATGACTTGCTAAATGAACCTTGCGAATTAATGAGTCCTGCTGTGTTTGTTTGGGAAATGGGGGTTGTGTTGTTGTGAAGCGAGGCTCGGAAACTCTGAATGTAGTTACGAAGCTGAAGAAGTCAGATCCCGACAGGGCGGGTTCGACTCTGACCGTCGAGCACCTGACCAAGGCCATCAAGAACAGCATCGACAAGCAGGGAATGCCCGAGGAAGAGGCCAGAGCCATGGCCCAGCATGTGATGAACTTCTTCGGATACAGCGAGAGGATCATCGACAACGTGCTCGAGCCCGAGGACAGGGACGCATTCTACATGCTCGAGGACGCTGGCATACTCATGACCGAGCGCGAGGAGACCACTCTTTACGACGGCAGAGAGTGGAGGATCCACTACTGGATGTTCAGGAAGGAGCGCATAAACGAGCTCATCACTGGGAAGCACAGGCTGGACGCGATCTCTGCGGACGCCGTCAACGTGTACGACGAGGTCCCGGACGACATCTGGAGCAGGGAATAGACATCGCAAACCATTTCCCGATTCTTCTCTCACTTTCAGCATGCCCAGCGATAGCCATTAGTCCTCGCTTTGTCTAATCGAGTCCGCCCATGATACCCAACGGGTTTCCATATTCTCCGCGTCCAGGTCAGGAACGCCTTGCCGACATCATCTCCTCAGCTTGTGATAGCAGGGCGCACCTCGTCGTCGAGAGCGGCACGGGAACAGGCAAGACCGTGTGCGCCCTCAGCGCCTGCGCGGAGTTCTGCAAGTCGAGGGGAAAAAAACTGCTCTACCTCACCCGCACGAACTCCCAGCAGAGGCAGGTCATGTTCGAGCTGAGGCAGATCTCCGAACGGATGAGCGTGTTCGGCGTCGCGCTCCAGGGACGGCGGAACATGTGCCCGCTGGCCAGGAGCGACTCCGACTTGTTTATGGGAACACCCGAAGAACTCTCGAAAGTCTGCAGCGAGCGAAAGGCGAGGGTGTTGCGGGGAGACGAGGGCGCGTGCAAGTTCTACGCCGCCACGATCTCAGAAGACCTCCAACCGGTGATGAGGTACGCCAGGGACGAGCTTCCCACGGCCGAGGAGTTCGCGGCCTATTGCACTGATCGTGACCTCTGCCCGTACGAGGTGAGCAAGCTCCACGTTCCCGCGGCGGACGTGGTCACAGTCCCATACATCATGTTCTTCGACAGCTTCATTCGGCATGCGCTGCTCGACTGGATGTCGTGCTCCCTTCCAGACATCGTCCTCGTGGTAGACGAGGCGCACAACCTACCTTCGTACGCCAGGGAGCTGGAATCCGCCACCCTCAGCTCCGTCGCGCTCAAGCTCTCTGAGAAGGAGGTGGACGAGTTCGGAGACCCCGAGGTGGCGGACGGTGTCAGCCTACGGGATTTCCTTTCCATGATGATGGAAATCCTTGACAGCACCGTCGAGGAGTACCTGATCGACGAGGACGGGATCATACCCCAGTCGCACATCGAAGAGGAGCTGATGTTCAGGACTCGCATGACGAGCAGGGGCATCGATGGCCTCCTCTCCCAGACGGTGAACTTCGGCGAGATGGTCAGGGACCACAGGAAGCTCTCGGGCAAACTGCCGAGGTCCTACGTCCACGGGATGGCGGGATTCCTTGTCTTCTGGCGTGGGCTCGAAGAGGGCGAGTATGTCAAGCTCATCACAGAAACGGATGCGCGAGCGTTCGAGGCGTTCTGCCTGGACGCGGCGATTGCCTGCAGGCCGGCGTTGGAGTGCCACGCGAGCATCCACATGTCCGGCACGCTGAAACCGCTGGAAGACTACCGCGCCACCACAGGTCTGCCGAAGGACTCGAGGCTGGCGGAGATACCGTCGCCGTTCCCGCCTGAGAACAGGCTGGTGCTCTTCGTGGACGACGTGACCACCAAGTACGAGGACATCGAGCGGGACGAGTCGATGGTCGAAAGGATCGCCGAGCACATTTCCGACCTCGTCTCCGGCGTGAAGAGGAGCACGATCGTGTTCTACCCGTCGTACGCACTCATGGATAGGATCTCCAGGAATACCGCCCGCGCGTCCACAGACAGGTCAGTGTACTTCGAGAAGCGGGATATGGACCAGGGCGACCTGATGAAGGCTGTGGGGGAATTCAAGCTCTCGCCGGGTAAGGCTTTACTGCATGCCATAGCTGGCGGGAGGGTGAGCGAGGGGATGGACTTCCCTGGTGCGGAGATGGAAGTAGCGGTCATCGCGGGCATCCCGTACCCCAAGCCCACCGCGAAGCAGAGGGCGCTCCAGCACTTCTGCGAGCTCAGGTTCGGGAACGGTTGGGAGCACTCGGTCAAGGCACCGACCGCCCGGAAGCTCCAGCAGGCTATCGGCAGGCTCATTCGGAGCGAGACGGACAGGGGGGTGGCGGTCATACTCGACAAGCGTGCCGCCCAGTTCCACGACACCGTGAGGGCGAAGAGGGCTAGCGACCCCCTCGAGGAAGTCAGGGGGTTCTTCGAGTCGCCACCCGCAAGGCTCGAAGAGGGCCAGCAGGCGAAGCCGAGGCCCAGGCGAGGGCTGCAGCTCTGAACACCGGAGATGCGCTTCCATTATTACGGTCCTCCACAATATGCCTGGCAATGTCGCCAATCGAGGCGGCCTTGTCTGGCGTTTGGCTGATGATCCCCGCGTTGATCCCGAACTCAGCGGCCGTGCTCTTCGGCGGTGGCGAGCCCATGGATTTCGGGAGAAGCTGGAGGGGAAAGAGGATACTAGGAGACGGAAAGACCTGGCGAGGTTTCTTCGGCGGAGCGCTCTCTGGAGTTGTGTTCGGTCTGATTCAGATCGGGCTTGCCGAGCTTTTGGGCGCGAGCGACTCCTGGAGCTTCGGCGAGATGCCCTGGTCGCTTTGCGTGCTTCTGAGCCTCGGGTTCGGCTCGATGCTCGGGGACTCCGCCGGCTCGTTCGTCAAGCGCAGGCTCGACATCGGAAGAGGGGACAAGGCGCCTATCCTTGACCAGTACAACTTCGCTGCTGGCGCAATCATAATGGTCCTCATCTTCAGGACTGATTGGTTCCTCGATCACTTCGTTCAGGACAAGGGCCTCTACGGGCTGGCCCTGTTCCTGATCGTCGTCCCGCTCCTGCACAGGAGCGTGAACATAATAGGTTATAAGTTGGGCAAGAAGAATGTGCCCTGGTAGGGTGGATACAGTGCTGAAACAGATGCTCAAGGACATGAAGGTGGTCCAGACAGGGGACTTCATCCTAGCGTCGGGGAAGAGGAGCAACTACTTCGTGAACATCAAGCGCGCAAGCACGGACCCCAAGGTGCTCAGGGAGATCGGGAAGGCGATGGCCCCATACGTGGGAGACAACAGAATCGCGGGCATGGCGCTAGGCGCTGTCCCGCTTGCAGTCGCAGTCGCTCTTGAGACCGACAGACCATTCGTCATGGTGAGGAATGAGCCGAAGGACCACGGCACCAAGGAGCTCATCGAGGGAGAGGTCCACCCAGGCGACCACTTCATAATCGTGGAGGATGTCGCGACCACTGGCAGCTCTACTCTCAGAGTCGTGAGCGCCCTCAGGGAGAAAGGTGCGAACGTGTCCAAGGCAGTTGTCGTCGTGGACAGGGAAGAAGGCGCCGCGGCGATGCTGAAGGAGCACGGGATAGAGCTCGTGTCCATCTTCAAGGCCAAGGACCTCGCATGAGCTGCTGCAAGATGGACCTCAAGTGCACCAAATGCCGGCTCAGCAAGAGTCGAACGCAGGTCGTGCCCGGCACCGGCCCTTGTTCTTCCAAGATCGCATTCATAGGAGAGGCTCCCGGCAAGGACGAGGACCTGAGAGGTGAGCCATTCGTCGGAAGGGCGGGCAAGATACTCGACCAGGCCCTCGCCGATTGTGGCGTCGCAAGAAGACAGGTATACATCTCCAACCTCACGAAGTGCAGGCCGCCCAGGAATCGGAAACCGAGGAAGGACGAGATCGCCGCGTGCTCGGAGTACCTTGAATCGGAGCTTGCCAAGATCTCTCCGGATATCGTATGTGCGCTGGGGCAAACGGTTGCGGAGCAGCTGCTCCGCACGAAGGGGAAGATGTCTGTGCTCACGAAGAAGGAGCACGAGTCCGAGATCGGAGGGAAGAGGGTCAGGCTGCGCGTGGCGTATCATCCCGCGGCTTGCCTTTACCAGCGGAAGAACCTTGGAGCGTTCAAGGAGAGCATCAAACGTAGTCTGGAAGCTGCTGGACTGGTCTGAGCCGCGGATCCCGGGATGAAATGTTATTGTACTCCTGGAGCAGTATTCACCCGATGATGTCGAAGCCATTGATCCGGCTGACCGTCCTGATTCTCATTCCGCTGTTCGCGTTCTCATCCGGTTCATCGTTCGGCATACAGGATTCTGCCGCATTGCCGACGAGGTGGACCATAATGGTGTACATGGCCGCGGATTCGTCTGGTGCTCTCCCATGGGAGGATGACATAAACGAGATGGAGGCGGCACAGCAGGCTGCTGGCACGAACATCGTCGCGCTCGTCGATCCCAGCGGGCCCGCTAACACGATGCTTCTCAGGATCAACCACGACCCGAACGGCCTCGATGGCACGATCGTGTCCGCCCACATCGATGACGGAGGGGCGATCATAAGCGGAAATGAAGTCGACATGGCAGACCCTCTGACACTCAGCTCGTTCATTGGATTCGCAATATCCAGATACCCGGCCCAGAGGAACGTCCTAATCCTCTGGGGACACGGAGCGGAATGGCACGGCATGTGTCCTGATGGGCTGGACTTGCTGACACTGCCAGAGCTTAAGTCCGCACTGTCAAACGCGACCACTTCATTGGGCAAGGCGCTGGACATCATCGCGGTAGACGCCTGTGCCGAGGGCTCCATTGAGATGGCATACGAGATCCGCGAGTACGCGAAGTTCTTCGTAGCTTCAGAGAAGGATGTGCCCTTCGAGGGCTTGCCATACGCGACCGTGTTGAACCACTTGGCCGCGAACGTCGACCAACCGTCGGAAACGATCGGCTCCATGATAGCAGATGACTATGTGACCTGGGGTTCGACCAGCTCAACATACTCTGTCACGATGGGTGTGTTCAACCTATCGCGAATGGATGCGTTGGTTGGTCGTCTGGGTGAGCTATCCTTCCTGGCAAAGGCATACGATGGGCTCTTCCACTCGGTCCTGCAATCGGCGTTGACTGCGGCTGAGTCGTACGAGAACGACTGGGGCATGGACTTCGGGAACCTGATGCACCAGTTCATGGTCAGGGACTTGCCCCTCGAGGTCAAGCACAAGGCGCTCGAGACCGCGCTCGCGTATTCGGACGTTGTCGTTTATTTCAGGAGGTACTCCAACCCCGACCCGATAGACGGCATATTCGCCAATCACTCATCCGGGCTCGTCATCCTCGCCCCGGGGAACGGGCCTGAAGATTCAGGATATGCCAGTCTGGATCTCGGGGCGTCTATCTGGGACGAATTCTCTAGGCTGGTGAGGAGAACCGCTTCAGACAACGATAGCATGGAAGGACCATCACTCACATACCCGGGCGGAGATGCGGACTTCGCCAACGCTGTCGTCCTTGACTGGCCCGATGGATACGAGAACGAAACCGCGTATGTCTTCCGGAACGAGCAACCAGGCATGGTGCTGGTCAGTGTCTTGAGCTCGGACCAGGGCTGGATCCGGATAGATCGAGTCCTCGGAAACCTGACAATCTCGGCAAGCGCGACCATCAACGGTTCGATCGTGACCTACAAGGTTCTTGACGTCGGGCTCCGCGACCTTGTGCCGGTGAATGTGACACTTCATTCTTGTGGCAGGGTCATCGACGGAATAGGGTATTCGGTCACTCTGATCGCCGTATGGGGTCGCACAACAACGCAGTACAATGGCCAGGCATTCACTACGCAAGTACTGGTTCCGGATGTGTTCAACGTGGGCGAGCTGACAACAGTCGAGGTCACAGATGGTGACGGCCACGTGGTCGGGATTTCAAGATTCATTGTCAATCCGAATGGGAACGATGTCGACATCGAGGTCTTCCATGAAGAGAGCGATCTTGGGACCGTCGTCGCGCTGCTGCTGATATCCATCCTTCCGGGGGCACTGATACTCCTGTTCGATCTATCACTATACCTCGACTACAAGAAAAAGAAGGGACGATAGTCGTCTCAGAACCTCTTCGTGAAGAGGTACCTCAGGTTGCCAGTGCCGTCCTTCCAACTGCTCAGCTTGACATCGCCAACCCTGACGCGGTAAGAGATCGGCACCTCCAAGGCCTTTCCTTTCTTGAACGCCTCGATCTTGATCTCCTCGGACAGGGACATCGCGTCGCTCTTCAGTTCGAGCCTGTCAAGCAGCTCTCGCCTGAAAACCCACATTCCGCTCTGCGAATCTCTCAGCTTCACGCGGAACAGCAGCCTCGTGGTCGCGGAGAGCACCCAGTTGCCGAACCTGTGCTTCGCGCTCATTGCGCCCTTGTCCATCCTAGCGAACCTATTTGTGGTTACGAAGTCAAGCCCTCTTGTCTCCAGCGTCTCAATGAGTGAGGGTAGGTCGGACGCGGGATAGGTCATGTCCGCATCGAGCGTCGCAATGATTTCGCCCGATGCCTTCTCGAAGCCCGTCTTGTAGGCGCGCCCGTAGCCTCTGCGGGGTTCGTCGACAACGACTGCGCCTTTCTCCGAGGCGATCTGCCTAGTCCTGTCCTTCGAGTCGGTGTCCACGACGAGTATCTCGAACGGCATTGAGCTTCCGATGGCGTCCTTGATCTCGTCTATGACCAGGCCGATGCTCTTTTCCTCGTTCATGGTCGGTATTATGACCGACATCTTGGCCTTGTCCAAGAACTCATCTCCCTGGGAACACGAGCCTGAATCGGCGCGGCTTGACGGCCTCTGGGGCCAGGTACGGCGAGCGCTCGTAGAACTTGCACGCCAGGTAGCCCAGAACTGCGAACACGAGCCTAGTCAACGCCCAGAACGATTTTGAGGTCTCGATCAATCGCTGCGGTTTGTAGCTCGACCATAGGTACCCGTGCTTCATCGTCAGCTGCTTCCTGCCCCAGCCGTTCCAGAACGCCTGCTTCAAGAACCCGCGGAAGCTGCCCTTGGTTCGATGATACACGATCGCGTTCTCGTTGTAGCCGAACTTGTAGCCCTCGGACACTGCCCTGAAGTTGAGGTCAATATCTTCCGCAGTCACGAACCATGGGTCGAACCCGACGATATCGTCTAGGACCTGCTTCTTCCAGACCATGCTCGCGCTCGGGTGAGAAATGTCCACACCGCGGTGGTGTAGCTCCACCCTCTCAAGGTCCTCGAAGGCGTGATATCCGATGTTGATCGTTTTCCCCGCGACGATGTCATATTCCCTCAACGACTTCCTGAGCTCCTTGATCCAGAATGGGTTCGCGATGCAATCTCCGCCGATCGTGGCTATGGCGTCTCCCGTGGCCTTCATCATGCCGTAGTTTGTGCTCTCGCCCCTGCTGCCGGGCTTGTGGTAGAGCCTGATTTCCGGGTGGTCCTTCATGTAGCTCTGAACGACTTCGACGGTTCCGTCCCAGCTACCTGCATCTACGACGACGACCTCGACCGGAGCCTCCTGAATGATCAGGCTGTCCAGCAGGTCCCGGATGTGACGCTTCTCGTTGAGCAGATTGAGAACGATGCTTATCTTCATGCTATTGCGCCTTCCGAAACCGTTTGGTACATATTATGATTTCCAGTATGTCTGGCTATGACTCAGCGGGGCTTGCCATAGCCGATTCCGAGATACTTTGCGCCCGCCCTCTCGACCACTTCAGGGTCCAAGCATCTGCGGCCGTCAACCACCACGGCATTCTTCATCTTCGAGAATTCCTTCTTCCCGAGTTTCTTGAACTTTGCCCAATCAGCCTGCACGATGCATCCGTCCGCATCCTTGAGGCACTCTGCGGCTGATGACGCATAATTGATCGTTGGCATGAGCTTGATGAAATTGCCCATCGCCATCGGATCGAACGCGACGACATTGGCGCCCTTCGCGAGGAGAGAGGTCACGAGCGGCACGGCCCTCGTCTCCCTGATGTCGTCCACACCTCCCTTGAACGCGAGCCCGAGAACGGCAATCCGCTTCCCCCTCAGATCGCCTATCTCACTCTCGAGGAGCCTGACTCCTTCGGCCGGCTGTGATTCGTTTATTGCCAGAAGCGCTGTCAAGAGTCTCGAATTGTAGTCCTCCGACCTGGCCTTGTCCTTGAGCGCCTTCACATCCTTGGGCAGGCAGCTCCCACCGAACCCGAGGCCAGGCTTGAGGAAGAGCGGACCTATCCTCGGATCCTTGCCCGCGGCTTTGAGTACCAGCTCAGAATCGATTCCGAACCTGACGCACATGTTGGCAATCTCGTTCGCGAAAGAGATCTTCGTGGCCAGGAACGAGTTTGAGGTGTACTTGACCATCTCCGCTGAGCGCAGGTCGGTCCGTATCTTGTCAGTCTTGATTGGAGCATAGAGCCTCATCAGCTCTTTGCCCGAGCGCTTGTCCGTCGAGCCGACGACGATCCTCGATGGCTCCATGCTGTCCTTGAGCGCGCTGCCTTCCTGGAGGAACTCAGGGTTCATGCACAACCCGAAGTCCTTCCCAGCGACTTTTCCGGAACCTGCTTCCAGGATCGGCTTTACAATCGAATCGGTTGTTGACGGGACCACGGTGCTTTTCATGACGACGATCTTGAAATCGGAACAGCTCTTCAGAGCCTTCGCGATGCTCCTGCTGGCCGCTTTGACAGGTCTGACATCTATCCTCCCGGATGGTAGTGACGGTGTTTGGACGCAAAGGAAGATGAATTTCGATTCCTTGGCGGACTTCACGACATCTGTTGTCGCCCGGAGCTTGCCCGCCCTCACGAGCTTGGCGAGTTCCTTCTCGAGCGGCGGCTCGTAGAAAGGCAGCTTGCCCGCGTTGACGGACTTGACCCGCGACCCGTCGATGTCGGCGCAGGTGACCTCGTGGCCCAGCTTGCCGAACATCACGCCTGTTGCGAGGCCCACGTAGCCCGCGCCGATGACACACATCTTCATGGTGCCTTGAACTGGCAGGAGCGATAATAACTCTTTGCCCCTTTGCTGGCCAGGCAGGAAAGGATTATATTGCAGCCTGGTGTTCATTCAGGACGATGAAGGTAGTCATCCCGGCAGCGGGCCTTGGAATCCGGTTTCTGCCCGCCACGAAAGCGCAGCCCAAGGAGATGCTCCCTGTCGTGGACAAGCCCGCGATACAGTACGTGGTCGAGGAGGCTGTCGCCTCGGGGATGACAGACATAATAGTAATCACTGGAAGAGGTAAGAGGGCCATCGAGGACCACTTCGACAAGTCCTATGAGCTCGAGCACAAGCTGAGGGAGTCTGGCAACTCGGAAGCGTTGGCGGAGATACAACGGATCGCGTCGATGGCTGACATATTCTACATACGACAGAAGGAGCAGCTTGGTCTTGGGCACGCCATCCTGTGCGCGAAGAAGCATGTCGGGAACGAGCCGTTCGCGGTCATGCTCGGGGACGACATCGTGGTCAATGAGCGGCCCTGCATCGGCCAGCTGGTCGAGGTGCACGAGGAGATGAAATCTTCCGTGGTCGGCGTGGAGCAGGTCCCACGCTCCAGGATCTCTAGATACGGCGTAATAAAGGGAAGACGCGTCAAGAGGGACCTGTTCAAGGTCGAGGACCTCGTCGAGAAGCCGACGCCCGAGGAAGCCCCATCTGACCTCGCGATCATAGGTCGTTATGTGTTCCAGCCAGAGATATTCAGCTTCTTGGAAAAGATCGGGCCGGGCAAGGGCGGGGAGTACCAGCTCACGGACGCGATGAAGCTACTTTGCCGAAAGAGCGCCTTGTACGGCCTGAAGTTCGAGGGCAAGAGGTACGATATCGGTAGCAAGGCTGACTGGGTAAGGGCGACGATAGAGCTCAGCATGCTAAGGGAGGACCTCGCCCATGAGCTCAGGTCCTGGGACGATCCGCTCCGGAGGAAGAGCTGAGCCTGGCCTGTCCAACGCCTGACCCATCCAAGCGCCATAATCTATTATAGCTAGGTCGGGATTCCGCACCCAAAGAGGTCCGTCCTTGAAGCTGATAGCCAAGTACTACAAGATAGACGACTGCGACATCGGCGAGGACACAATAGTCAGGGACTTCGTGAACCTGTACGGTTGCAGGATCGGCAAGGGCTGCAGGGTCGCAGCATATGTCGAGATACAGAGGGGCGTCAAGATAGGCGACAGGTGCAAGATCGAGGCTTTCGCGTTCATCCCCTCGGGCGTGACGATTGAGGACGATGTGTTCGTCGGGCCTCACGCATGCTTCACTAACGACCGTGTGCCAAAGGCGATCGGCGACTGGGAGGTCACGCCCACGCTCGTGAAGAAGGGTGCATCCATAGGTGCCAACGCCACAGTCATCTGCGGCGTAACGATTGGCGAGAACGCCTTGGTCGGAGCTGGAGCCGTCGTCACCAAGGACGTGCCGGCGAACTCGATAGTGGCGGGTGCGCCTGCGAGAGTCATTGGCTCAAGGGACGCCAAGGGCAAGAAGACGAAGAAGGGAGTCTGAAGGAAATGAAGGTTCCAATAGCTCAGCCAATAATGACTGAGAAGATGATCGAAGCTGCGGCGAACGCTCTCAGGAACGAGAGGCTGACGCTCGGCGACAGCGTGTTCAAGTTCGAGGATGCTTTCGCGAAGATGTGCGGGACAAAGCACGCGATGGCAGTCAGCTCAGGCACGGCAGCGTTGCAGCTCGCACTCCAGGCGAACGGCATCAAGACAGGGGACAGGGTCGTGACGTCGGCCATGTCATTCGTGGCGTCCTCTAACTCGTATGTCGCGTTCGGAGGATTGCCCGGGTTTGCGGATGTGTCCGAGAGCGACTACAACCTGGACCCTGCGAAGTTGAAGAGCGCCATCGACGGCAAGACGAAAGCGGTCATGCCTGTCCATCTCTACGGACAACCGGCCAGGATGGACGAGATCAACGACATCGCGAAGAAGAACAATCTACTAGTGATAGAGGACGCCTGTCAGGCGCATGGAGCCATGTACAAGGGCAAGCGGGCAGGCAATCTTGCGGACGCTGGGTGCTTCTCTTTCTATCCCACCAAGAACATGCACGTCGGCGGGGACGGCGGGATGATCACCACGAACGACGACAAGGTCGCCGACCTATGCCAGAGGATGAGGCACTGCGGTCGAAAGAAGGGCAGCAACTACGAGCATGACGTGATCGGCTACACCTACAGGCTGAACTCGGCCAACGCCGCAATCGGCCTCGAGCAGCTCAAGATGCTTCCAGAGTGGAACGAGAAACGCAGGGCGGCGGCGAAGCTCTACGATTCCAAGTTGAATGGAGTAGGAGACCTCGTGCTCCCGCCTCAGCCAACCAAGGACGTGGCCCCGGTCTTTCATCTCTACACTCTCCGGACGAAGAAGAGGTACGAGCTCAAGGCGTTCCTGGAATCGAAAGGAGTCGGCGTCGGACTGAACTACGAGATACCGATCCACCTCCAGCCGGCCTACAAGGACATGTTCGGCTACAAGGAAGGCTTGCTGCCGGTGTCGGAGAAGCTCTGCAAGGAGGTCATCGCGATCCCGATGTTCGCCGACATAACGACCGAGCAGATCGACTACGTGGTCGACTGCGTCAAGGAGTTCTACAGGTAGATTGCCATGGCGAAGCTCAATGTCGGCATCATAGGCGTCGGATACTGGGGCAAGAAGATAGTCGACGAGTTCACGAAGGTCGAGAACGTCTCGGTCATTGGCGTCTCCGACCTCGACGAGAAGAACCTCGCGTTCTGCAACGAGCGCTACGGCATCAAGGCGGGATACAAGGACTACAGACAGCTCTTGGCTCAGAAGGACCTCCATGCAGTCAGTGTCTCGACCCCGAACGCGATGCACTATCAAGTGTGCAAGGACGCGCTCGAGGCAGGGAAGCATGTTCTTGTCGAGAAGCCGCTCACCCTCACCTCGAAGGAGGGCAAGGAGCTGGTGGACCTCGCGCAGAAGAAGGGGCTCACCCTCTCCGTGGGACACATATTCAGGTTCAACAACGCGCTCGCGGAGGTTCGCAGGCTCATCAAGGAGGAGAAGTTCTTCGGCAGGCTCTTCCTGATCGAACTCAACTGGACCAACCTCGAGAAGGCGTTCCCGGACAGGGACGTCCTCTGGGACCTCGCGCCCCACATGTTCGACATACAGAACTACTTGCTCGGCCAGTGGCCCGAGGAAGTGAGCTGCGTCGGCGGTCCCTTCAGGAGAAAGGAGGGCGAGGAGACCGCATATGTGATCTCAAAGCACAAAGACGGCGCGATAGGCATATCCAACATAAGCTGGCTCGTGCCCAGGAAGACCAGGCAGGTCGTGCTCGTCGGTGAGAACCGTTCGGCGGTCATAGACGCCGTCGGCCAGGAGGTCACGGTCCATGAGAGCGGGTACACCTACAAGCTCCACGTCGAGAGGAACAACACGATCAGGGACGAGCTTGAGCACTTCGTCAAGTCAATCGGTGACCCGCAGACCGAGACCAAGAACAGCGGGACGGTTGGCTTGAAGACCGTCGAGCTGATAGAGGCCGCGAAGCGTTCGATGGCCGAGAAGAGAGCGATCAAGGTCTGAGCAAGGCTGACGCACTCTTTATAGTCCTCCAGTGGATTCACTGGAGGATGCCTTCATCGCTCATGCTTCTGACTTACCCCTATAGGCCTGACCCTCGGGTTTTCAGAGAAGCGAGGGCTCTGCTCAGGCACGGGATCAAAGTCAATCTCATCGCGTGGGACAGGGAGGGCGGGCTCCCGAAGAGGGCTGAAGAGGATGGTGTAAGCGTGGTCCGACTTGGACCCCGCTGCCCGTATCGTTCCGCTGGGAAGGTTCTTGCGCGGCTGCCCAGGTTCTGGCTCATGGCATTGAACGCCAGCAGGAAGATAGAGTTCGACCTGGTCCATTGTCACGACTTCGACACGATCCCTGTCGGGATGCTCATTGCGAAACTGAACAGCAAGCCGCTGCTCTACGACGCTCACGAACTCTATTCGGAGATGATCAGGAAGGACGTTGGTGGTGTTGCGGACTCTGTCTGGAGGATGGAGAGTTCATGCTCGAGTAAGGCGGACGAGGTCGTGACGGTCAACGAGACTCTTGCCGAGAAGTTGTCGATAGGGAGGAGGACGAGGGCAAGGATCGTCTCGAACAGTCCCGACACGGGCGCCCTTGATGGTCACGAACCCGCCCAGATCCGGGAACGGTACGGCCTGAGGGGGTTCGTCGCTTCCTATCTGGGATCCCTTGAGCCGGGCAGGTTCGTAGAGGAGCTCATGGCCTGTGTGGAACCCACCGGGAAGGTCTCTATTGCGATTGCTGGGAGTGGCACGCTTAAGCCGGTCGTCGAGAGGGCGTCACGCAGCAACCCAGCGGTGAAACTGCTGCCGACTGTCGATACCGATGAGGCTTTGCGGATCACCTGGGCGAGCGACATTGTGATCGCGATGCTGGACCCGAGCAACCCGAACTACAAGGTCAGTACGCCAGTGAAGATTCTGGATGCGATGGCTTGCGGGAAGGCCGTGATCACCACGAAAGGCCTGGACTTCGCCGAGACAGTCGAGAAGGTCGGCTGCGGGTTCGTGATACCCTACGAGAAGGAGGCTTTCAAGAAGACTCTGCAGATAGCCCTAGCCGAACCGAAGCTCCTGGCCGAGATGGGGAGGAAAGGCAGGGAGCACTTCGAGAAGGAGCTCTCTTGGGAGAGGAGCAAGGACGAGCTTCTCAAGGCTTACAAAGCCTTGACGGG
>Ga0315277_10000260_pt1 | contig 89494 bp, 83 predicted proteins | sample YL17G05_15_MG_FD_203695 | JGI IMG/M metagenome (GOLD analysis project Ga0315277, IMG submission 203695) | Sediment microbial communities from Yellowstone Lake, YNP, Wyoming, USA - YL17G05_15 | ecosystem: Environmental > Aquatic > Freshwater > Lake > Sediment | place: USA: Wyoming | collected...
TTTCCGCCCGGGGCGCGCCCGCCCGGCCCCCCCCCACCCTATTTAAAGGCCTTTTGTTCTCTAACAGATTCAAGTCAATCCTTATCACCCTTGACCCCCACACCTATTCAATAGATTTTTTGATACGCCTTTTCAGCTGGCGATAAGCATTGGTTCTCAATTTTAAATTATGCTCTCGGACACGAGCATCTTCTTCCGACCGATAAAGCTCACAATAGATCACCTTAAAAGGCCTTCTATTTTTAGTGGAATAAACTTTGCCGTCGTTATGTTCTAATAAACGCTCCCTAAGATTTTTTGTAGAACCGATATACAACCTATGATCTTTTAGACTCTTGAGAATATAAACTGCAAACATAATTTTATTATAACGCGATATCATATTCCAAAAGTAGCGATATATCGCGAAAGCGCTATAATACAGCTGAATTAACAGGTTTATGTCAATAGGTGTGGGGGTTGACTTTATTTAAACTCATCTCTATAATAAACGCGGCTCTATCCTCGTGGGTAGAGTTTTGTTGTAAATTGTCAGTTGATATATTCGGAAATTCATGCTACGATAGAGTTCCTACTGACAGATTAGCAATTTCCTGCCAGTTTTTTTATGGATTTAAAGGATAGGGACTATTAACTAGGCAAAAACTTCCCTAGTCCCTAGTCTCTAGCAGCTAGTCACTAATACCATGCATATTTCCCTTGCGGCTGAAAAAATTATTGAAGTAGGGCCAGTGGCAATTACCAATACCATGATTGTCACTTGGGTTGTTATTTTACTTTTAAGCGTTGTTTCCATCTTAGTCGCTCGCAATATCAAAGAAATACCCGGAAAACTGCAGAATTTCTGGGAATTTATTATTGAAGCGATTCTCGGAATGATCGAAAATTTCACTGGTGATCGAAAAAAAGCGGAAAAGATGTTGCCGATTGTGGCAACTCTTTTTATTTTTATTATCGCTGCCAACTGGATTGGTTTAATTCCTGGTTTTGAAACCATCGGCCGATGGGAGATCAAAGAAGGACAACAAATTTTAATTCCCTATCTTCGACCACCGGCTGCTGATTTAAATACGACCCTGGCTTTAGCGATTATTTCAGTGGTTACCGTCCAAATTTTCGGGTTTAGCTATTTAGGCCTTAAATACATCAAAAGGTTCATTAATTTCAAAGGGCCAATTCAATTTTTTGTCGGCTTTATCGAGGGCATTTCTGAATTTGCCAAAATCATCTCCTTTTCTTTCCGACTTTTCGGCAACATTTTTGCTGGTGCCGTGCTTTTGGCGGTTGTCTCTTTTCTGATCCCGGCGATTGCCGCTTTGCCCTTTTACGGTTTGGAGCTCTTTGTCGGTTTTGTCCAGGCTTTGGTATTTGCGATGTTGACAACAGTTTTTATCTTTTTGGCCACCCAGGGACATTCAGACGAACATTAATTTATTAATTATCAATTAATTTAGAAAGGATTTTTATGGAGACAGGATTAGGCACCGAATCAATGAAATTACTGGCTTCAGCCCTGGCGATTGGTATTGGCGGAATGGCACCAGCTATCGCTATTGGCTGGCTGGCCGCTAAAGCCATGGAGGCAATCGGCCGCAATCCCGAAGCTTCGGGCAAGGTCCAGGGAGCGATGATTTTGGGCATGGCTTTCGCCGAAGCTATCGCTATTTATTCCTTGGTAATTGCGCTTATCATCAAATTTATTGGATAAATTTGTAATTAACAATTTCCAATTTACAATTTTCAATCAATTTCCAATGATTCAATGTTTGAAAATTAAAGAATTGAAAATTCAATGTAAATTGCAAAGCATGTGAATTAAAAATTGAGAATTTTATCATGGAATCACTTGGCATTGACGTAAAATTATTTTTAGGTCAGATCATCAATTTTTTGATATTGCTTTTGATATTGTGGCGATTTGCTTATAAACCCATTGTCAAGATGCTCAACGACCGTCGCGAAAAGATTGCTCAGTCTATCGCCAATGCCAAAAAAATAGAAGAAGACCTGATCACCACCGAACAAAAAACTCGCGGGATACTTGATCAAGCCCAAAAAGAAGGTCAAAAAATTCTTGAAAATTCAACTTTGGCGGCTTCCGAGCAGAAAAAAGAGATTGTTACTTTGGCTAAAAATCAAGCAGAAAAAGAGATCACTCGCGCCAAATCCGCCATTAATCAAGAAAAGGAATTGGCATCTCGGACACTTCAAAAAGAAACGATCGCCTTAGTCCGTTTGGCAACTGAAAAAATCCTCCGCCAAGAAACTTCCGCCGCCCTACAAAAACAAGCGGTCGATGAAGCGATTGAAGACTTGGGGAGGAATAACAAATGAGTTTTTCTGCCAAACAATTGGCTTTAGCCTTGCCCAATCAAGATCAAGACACCTTGACAGATCTTATTGTTGCCGAGATTGCTTTAGATAAAGGCTTAAAAAGGATTATTTCTAACCCGAAATTAACGTTCGAGGAGAAAAAGCAGCTTGTGAGTAATATTCTTTCGCCCTTTGTTTCAAAAAAAACTCTGCAATTTATCAATTTCTTAATGCAAGAACACTCTTTAGAAAAACTCTCAAAAATAACTCGCGAATATCAAAAAATCCTCGAAGAAAAGAGCTTGGCCATCGCCGGCGAAATTATTACTGCCAACCCAATTACTGATGAAGAGTTGAAAAATATAGAGCAAAAGCTTTCCGCCAAATTAAAAATGCCAGTCTTAATTCAAGCCAAGACCGACCCAAGCATTATTGGTGGTGCAATCTTGAAAATCCAGGATAAAACAATTGATAATTCGTTTCGAGCAAAATTAAAAACATTAAGATAAGGCGAGGAAAAAATGAAAACCGATTTAATCTTGGAAGAAATTAGACAGAAAATTGAGAATTTAAGCCAGCAATCAAAATTGGAAGATACCGGTGTTGTGACCGAAGTCGGCGACGGCGTGGCAAAAATTTATGGCCTTGCCAAAGCCAAATCTCTGGAAATGATTGAGTTTGATTTAACAACCAGCGAAGATGGAAAATTATTTGGGATGGTTCTAAACTTAGAAAAAGATTCAATCGGCGTGATTATTTTGGGTGATTCACGAAAAATTCAAGCCGGCACATTAGCCAAAACAACCGGTAAAATTTTGGAAGTTCCGGTGGGAGAAAGCTTAATTGGTCGAATGATTAATCCGCTGGGCGTTCCTCTCGACGGTAAAGGTGAAATAAAGGCAACTAAAACGTCTCCGGTCGAAAAAATTGCCCCAGGAGTCATTGCCCGTCAAGGTGTCAATACGCCTTTACAGACCGGCATTAAAGCCATTGATTCAATGATCCCCATTGGTCGCGGGCAAAGAGAACTCATTATCGGCGACCGCGGTACCGGGAAAACCGCCATTGCCATTGATACTATTATCAACCAAACTAATATTTCTAACCAAGAAAAAAAAGAACCAGTCATTTCCATTTATGTCGCGATTGGTCAAAAAGAATCAAAAGTGGCGCGAATTGTTGCCAACCTTGAAGAAGTGGGGGCAATGGAGAATACGATCGTTATTTTAGCTGGCGCTTCCGAACCAGCCGCTCTTTCCTATTTAGCCCCTTATGCTGGGGCAACAATTGGCGAATATTTCCGCGACAAAGGCAAAGATGCTTTGGTTATTTACGATGATTTAAGCAAACATGCCTGGGCTTACCGACAGATTTCTTTGCTCCTTCGTCGTCCGCCAGGCCGGGAAGCTTATCCTGGTGATATTTTCTATCTTCATTCTCGGCTCTTAGAAAGAGCCGCTAAACTCAACGATGAACTTGGTGGGGGCTCTCTCACAGCTTTACCGATTATTGAAACCCAGGCCGGTGATATTGCGGCTTATATTCCGACTAATGTAATTTCGATCACCGACGGGCAAATTTATCTCGAAAATGATTTATTTTATAAAGGCATCCGTCCGGCTCTCAATATTGGTCTTTCCGTATCTCGCGTTGGTGGCGCGGCCCAGATTAAAGCAATGAAAAAAATTGCCGGCAAACTCCGACTTGATGCCGCCCAGTTTCGCGAACTTGAGGCTTTTACCCAATTTGCCGCTGATCTTGATGAGGCAACGAAAAAACAAATTGAACGCGGTCGTCGTATTACTGAAGTGCTAAAACAAGCTAATAATGAACCAATTCCCGTCGCTTTGCAGGTTGCTATACTCTATGCCGTTACCAATGGTTATTTCGATTCCCTAGCAATCTCTGAAGTCCAAAAAACGGAAAAAAGTTTAATTGCCCATTTGAAAGCCAACTATAAAAACCTGCTCGAGACCATTACTAAGACAGGTGATTTGGATGAGAAAAATGCAATGACATTAAAAAAAGCAATTGAGGAGATAATAAAATAAATGTCATCTACCAAACTAATTCGTAACCGAATCAAAGCAATCCAGAACACCGCTAAAATTACCAAAGCAATGGAAATGGTGGCGGCTTCGAAAATGAAAAAGGCAGAAGATTCAACGCTGAAAAATCGCCCGTATTCAGAAGCCACCTACGAGGTGATTTTTAATTTGGCTCGCCAGCAAAGCATTAGCCATCCATACTTAAACATTAATCCCAAAGCAAGCCGTTATTTGTTAGTCGTCATTTCCTCCGATAAGGGTCTTTGCGGCAGTTTTAATGCCGCGATCGCGAGAATTGCCCTTGAATATATCCGCCAACATGAGCCAATCGACTTAATTACGATTGGCAAAAAGGGTCAAAACTATTTTAAGCGCTTGAATCAAAATATCCTCGCAACCTATATTAACTTTCCTGTTCATCCGCGCGAAGCTGATATCCGACCAATAATTCATTCAATTACCGAGCAATTTTTATCTGATCAATATAAAGAAGTAGCTGTGGTTTACACTGATTTTCGCTCGATCTTAAGACAAGTGCCGAATTTAATTACTTTGCTACCGCTGGGAGCGGAAACAGCCTCTATGGCAAGCGAGCCAAGCGTCCTCAAAGCAAATCGCGCAGGCGAGCCGCAGGGTCAAGGGCGAGCCGAGCGTTTAGACCCGTCCCGCTCGCTGGGCGGGACGAGGTCGGTGTCTTTGACGGATGCTGGCGAGCGAGCCCCAATTACGATTAAGTTTGAACCCAGCCCAAAAGAAGTCATCAACTTCGTCATTCCCCGAATTCTCGAAATAAAACTTTATCAAATGATTCTGGAATCGATTGCGTCTGAACAGGCGGCGAGAATGCTGGCAATGAAAAATGCCACTGAATCGGCTAATGAATTAGTTGACGAATTAAATTTAACCTATAATAGCGTCCGCCAAGCCAATATCACCCAAGAATTGGCGGAAATATCAGCGGGGGCGCATTTAAAAGAAAGGATAGAATGAAAAACAAATTAGGCAAAATTTCCCAAATCATCGGCGCGGTTGTGGATGTTGAGTTTATTGATGGCCTGCCAGAAATTTACAACGCCTTGGAAGTAAAAGCACCCCAGGGGAAATTAGTTTTAGAAGTCCAATTGCATCTTTCTTCAGACACTGTCAGAACCGTGGCCATGGGTTCAACTGACGGTCTTGGCCGCGGCACCGAGGTGATTGATACTGGCAATAAAATCCGCGTACCGGTAGGTGAAGAGGTTTTGGGCCGAATGTTTAACGTTACCGGAGATACGATCGATGGTTTAGGGCCAATGAAGGGAAATGTGCTCTACCCGATCCATCGCGAGGCACCAAAAGTTACTGATCTGGAAACTCAAACGGAAATCTTTGAAACCGGCATTAAAGTCATTGACTTAATTGCCCCATTTATCAAGGGCGGGAAAATCGGTTTATTCGGTGGCGCCGGGGTTGGTAAAACAGTTTTAATCACCGAACTCATTCGCAATATTGCTGCTGAACATGGTGGTTATTCGATTTTTGCTGGTGTTGGAGAGCGCACACGCGAAGGCAATGATCTCTACAATGAAATGAAACACTCGGGCGTATTAAATAAAACTTCTCTTGTTTTTGGTCAAATGAATGAGCCGCCGGGCGCGCGGTTGCGCGTTGGTTTAACTGGACTGACGCTGGCTGAATATTTCCGCGACAAAGGCAAGGATATTTTGCTTTTTATTGATAACATCTTTCGTTTTGTCCAAGCTGGTTCTGAAGTTTCCGCCTTGTTGGGTCGCCTGCCTTCTGCTGTTGGTTATCAGCCAAATCTAGCGGAGGAAATGGGGGAGTTGCAGGAAAGAATTACGACCACTAAAACAGGCTCAATTACTTCTGTGCAAGCAATCTATGTGCCGGCCGACGACTTAACTGATCCTGCGCCAGCCACGACTTTCGGGCACCTTGATTCGACAGTGGTTTTGTCCCGATCTTTGGCTGAACTCGGCATTTATCCGGCAGTTGATCCGTTAGACTCGACCTCGAGCATTCTTGACCCAAGAATTGTGGGCGAAGAGCATTACAGCGTTGCTCGTGAAGTCCAAAGGATCCTCCAGCGCTATAAAGATTTGCAAGATATTATTGCCATTTTGGGGGTTGAGGAGCTTTCTGATGAAGATAAAGTCCTCGTTGCTCGGGCGCGAAAACTACAGAAATTTTTGGCCCAGCCTTTCCATGTGGCTGAAGTTTTTTCCAACATTCCTGGCAAATATGTGCCGCTCAAGGACACTATCCGCTCTTTCAAAGAAATTATTGAGGGCAAACATGACTCAAAACCAGAGCAAGCTTTTTACATGAAGGGTTCAATTGACGACGTAAAATAGACCAACCATTGACCAGCGATAGTCAAACGATAGACCAGCAATTGTATCACTATTGTTGGTCAACTGAGTCACAATTGTATCACTATGTCTAAATCTTTTAATCTAAAACTTATCACTCCTGAAGAAATCGTCTACGATGGCGAGGCAATCGAAGTTATTTTGCCCACTAAAATGGGCGAGATTGGCGTTTTGGCTGGCCATGAAAGATTGGTGACCATCTTAGACCAGGGCGAAATTCGGGTCAAAACTGCCTCGGGTGAACTTTCTTTGGCTTCATTGGGCGGTTTTGCCGAAATAAATCCCGAATCAGTTAAAATTCTTTCCGATAGTGCTGTTCGTTCTGAAAAAATTGATGCCTTGGCGGCCGAGGAAGCCAAGAAAAAAGCCGAACAGCTACTTTTGCAAGCCAAAGATGATATCGAAATGGCCGAAGCCTCCGCCGCGTTAGAAAAAGCCCTCTTACATATCAAGATCTCTCAACGCAAAAAAAGACACCACTAAATTTGTAAATTTGTTTGGTTGCTGTATTATTGGACTATGAAAGAGACGGCGGCGGAAAAACAAATTAAAATCTATAAAAAGATGAGCGCCGAGAAAAAAATCGGATTATTAGATGATTTTTATCAATTTGCGAAAGTACTCAAAGATGACGATCAAACAATTTCTAATAAAAATAAGCGAGATTCTAGACGAGCTTAAAATTGATTATGCCATCTCCGGCGGTGTGGCGGTTTCGGTTTGGGGACGGCCTCGATATACGGCTGATTTGGATATTGTCCTAGAGATTGATAATGCCAACCAGATTGAGAACTTGGTTAAGATTTTACTTAAAGACATCAAAGGCTCTTATGCTGACGAAGCGGCCGCGTTGGAGGCGTTTCAAAGGAAAAGTGAATTTAATTTGATCGAATCAGAATATGGTTTGAAGGCGGATTTTTTTGTCATTGGCCAAGATGAGTATCAAAAACAAGAGCTCAAGCGCGCTAAAAAGAAGCGAATTGCCGGAAAAATGGTGAAGTTTATTTCCCCTGAAGATCTCATAATTTCAAAGTTAAAATGGTATCAAGAGAGCCAGTCAGACAGGCAAATAGAAGATATTTTAACCGTTCTTGAAGCTGGCAATATTGATATGAGATATCTGCACTCTTGGATTAAAAAACTCGGCCTTGATGAAGAGTGGCAAAAAATCTCTCATCGCAAAAAACGCCATCATTAAAGTTCTCAAAAAAGGGAAAGTTTAACACCTCACCCCGTTGAGGCGTTAAAAGAAAGCGGCTGGTTGCCTCTGGCAACCAGCCGCGGTGTACACCGAACTACTTCATGGGTTGAATCTGGGTTGAATCACCCACTTGCTCCCGTGTTCTTGATGCGACCTTCGGAATCCGGCGTCGAAGTCCAGGCAGATTGACATGATCCTGCCGAGCTTTCGACGAATGCCGAGCCCCCAGTGCCGCATCTCATCCCGCGAGTGTTTGACTAGGACCGCGAGATGGTTCTCGGGGTCGGGCTGTGCCAGCTGCGCAATCACCACCGAGATCTCACGGATCGCTCCGGACAACTCCTCGTTCCGCGCCGCATCCCTGGCCTGCTGCTTGCCCTGTCGGATAAAAGCGCTGAAGATTGCCACCAGTTTGGCGGCAGCCTCCGGCTGGTCGGAAAAAGCGAAGTCGTCGCCGTCGGCGATGTCCACGACCGCGTCGAAATGCTCTTCCCAGCTCCAGTTCTTCGCAACCGCTTTGAGATTCAGCGGGCAGTCAGGACCGATCTGATAGGGCGTCCCTATCATCTGCAAATCGCCCGTCCCCGGGACGAACTCCCACCACTGCTGGCCAACCAGCCCGATCGGCAGCACCTTCAGCGAGCTATCATCAGAGACCTGGATGGGTTTCTCTGTTCCGCCCCGTACCTCGTAGATCCGATAGAGCAGGTCCTCCGGATTACGCGGGTGTGCTCCGCAGACCATGACGAGGTCGCCGGCCGCCAGCTTGTCGCTGACTCGGAGGCCAAAGTCGTTCGTTCCTGAGCAGGGGTAGATCTCAGCCACTTCACCCAGCGTATCGGATGTCTGAGCGGCCGAATACACCTGGACGATAGTCCAAGTCCTAGCTAGACCACCCCAACGTTCCAGCTCAACTTCTGCCATCTTCCGTTCTCCTGCCCTTTGCGGTCATACAGCCGCGGGCTCTTGTGGCTCATTTTTATTCGCGCCGGCCACAGGCGCGTATTTGGGAAACGACAACCGAATAATAGCATCATTTAGGACGAATGTCAACCAGATAATCCCCTCACCCCATTGAGGGGATTTAAACTGAACGGCTCAATAGTATGAGCCATTCAAAAAAACTTTCTGCCATTTAAGCTACCCGAATTGTGGCTATGAAAATGTATTTGTGCTAAAATATTAATAGAGCCGGCGGAATCAAAATTCCGTTTGGTTTCATATCAAATAATTTCATTTATTCCTCTGGAGGGGAAAATGCAATTTAAAGTTCCCCAAAACATCGATCTAGAAGACCCCACACAACAGCTTACTGGCTTACAGAATTACATTCTGTCACGCCGTGCGCTGTCTGCGGGGCGAGACTCATTGACAAAACATAGTTTGATTACGGAGGTAAGCTATGCAGTTTAAGGTACCCCAAAACATCGATCTGGAAGACAAAATCGTCGGGCCTTTGACGTTGATTCAATTTTTGTATATTATTTCTGGCGGCATTATTGTTTATCTGCTTTTTTTGACTCTCGGCTCAACTTTTTTCTTCTGGGTTTTAGCCATCCCGGTTGCCGCAGTTGCTATCTCGCTGGCCTTTTTAAAAATTCAAGATCAACCTTTATCGCATTTTATTAAAGCTGGGCTGATGTATCTTAGCCGGCCAAAAGTAAGGATTTGGCAAAGACACGGCGTCACTACTTCTGCAATTAAAGCTGCGCCAGTAAAAAAAGAGGGAACGACTGCTCTGCCCAAGAAAAAAATTGAAAAATCTGAATTAGAAAAAATAGCCCAAGTTTTAGATACCGGTTCACCGACGCCTCGAGTTTAAGGAGGGTTTTTTGCAGCTATTTGGCCAAAAAAAGAATGCGACACAAGTTGGTAGCACCCAAGATATTATTAAATTTGCTGAAATTCGCGAGGGAGTAATCATCCTAAAAGACGGCAATCTTCGGCAAGTTTTACTTTGTTCTTCAATCAACTTTGATCTCAAAAGCGAGCAAGAACAAGACGCGATAATCTATCGATATCAAAGTTTTTTGAATTCTCTAGAGTTTCCCATCCAAATTTTAATGCAGTCGAAAAAATTGGATCTCTCCAACTATTTAGCCAAGCTCGACAAAGTTTCTAAAGAACAAACTAATGAACTTTTAAAATATCAAACTGAAGATTATGTTGATTTTGTGAGGAAGCTAATCGATGTGGCCAACATTATGGACAAACGTTTTTATGTTGTTATTCCATATCTTGTATCGCCAAAAGTGAATGCCCCCAAAATCGGCGGGCAAAGTGCCAAAGGCGTGGGAACTTTAACCTATGATGAATTCAAAAAATATAAAACAGAGCTTGAACAAAGAGTCCAAGTGGTCCAGTCTGGTTTAGGTTCAATTGGGGTGCGGACCGCGCTTTTAGACACCCAGCAATTAATTGAATTGTTTTATAATGTTTATAACCCCGAAGAGGCAAGCAAGGAAAAATTAATTAATGCCGAAGATCTTCAGGGCGAGGTTGTTTCCTCGGAATTGACCCGCCCAGAAGAAGGCGAGAAAAAATAATGAATAACCAGCCACAACCTAATTTGCCCCAAGCTGTGCCTCAAGCTGTTCCGTTGGGCACACCGGTTGCCAATAAACCTCAACCAACCGCTGGGCAAATTCCGAAAACACCAGCCGGGGCTCCTTCCTCTCCGCCGCCGCCTCCAGAATTGGAACAAATGGGCGAGAAAGTTACTCTCAAGCGCTCATTTGAAAACTTCTGGAAAAGTCCAGCGGATTCTGGTCCTTCGCTTTTTCAAGGTAGCACCAAGGTCCCTGATTTTTACGGTCAAGGTATGGCCTCTGTCCTTGACTTGATTGCTCCAGCCGGCTTTAAGATTGAGCCAAATTATATCCAGTTCGGTAATATCTACACCAGAACATTATTTGTTTTTACTTATCCGAGATATGTCCAGACTAACTGGCTTTCACGCATCATCAATTACGATATTACGCTCGATATTTCGATGTTCATTTATCCAATCGGCACGCATCAGGTCATGGGTGACTTGAGAAAAAAAGCGGGGCAACTCGAATCTTCACTCGCGATTGAACGCGAAAAAGGCATGGTCAGAAACCCAGAACTTGAAACAGCGGTCGAAGATATTGAAAGCTTGCGCGATGTTTTGCAGCGCGGGGAGGAACGGCTATTCCAGTTTGCCCTTTATTTTACTATCTACTCGACTTCAATCAACGAGCTTAATACCATTACCGAACAGCTGGAATCAACCTTGGGCGGAATGCTCATTTATACTAAACAGTCTCTCTTACAAATGGAACAGGGTTTTAATTCGACTCTGCCTTTGGGCATTGATGAATTAAAGATTTTGCGCAACTTAGACACTGGCTGTCTTTCAACTACTTTTCCTTTTACTTCCTCGACTCTTTCTACCAATGAAGGTATTCTCTATGGGCTTAATCGCCATAACAATTCCTTAATTCTTTTTGATCGCTTTAATTTGGAAAATGCTAATTCAGTGGTTTTTGCCAAAGCTGGTTCGGGAAAATCTTATGCCATTAAACTTGAGGCATTACGATCGTTAATGCTTGGCACCGATATTATTGTGATTGATCCTGAATCAGAATACCAAGCCCTCTGCGAAGCGGTTGGCGGTAATTTTATGAGGCTCTCTCTTGATTCTGACAAAAGGATGAACCCTTTCGATCTACCTACCCCTGGCGAGGGAACAATTTCTGGGGCTTCGGGCGAAAGCATTTTAAGAAGCAATGTGACCATGATCCATGGGCTTTTATCTTTAATGATGGGCGGTCTCACACCCGCAGAAGACGCGATTTTGGAAAAAGCCATTTTTGAGGCCTATGCTCTTAAGGATATTACGGCTGATGCCCAGTCCCACAAAAACCAACCGCCCTTGCTTAAAGATCTCCAATCAGTCCTGCAAAATATGACGGGCGCCGAGACCATGGTCAGTAAACTTTCAAAATATACTGAAGGCACTTTTAAAGGTCTGTTTGATCAGCCGACAAACTTTGATTTGGGCACTGGTTTTACGGTTTTTAGTGTCCGCGACTTGGAAGATACCTTGCGACCGATCGGCATGTATTTGATTTTAAATTACATCTGGCAGAAAGTTCGCTTTAAAATGAAACGGCGAATTCTCATTGTTGATGAGGCGTGGTGGATGATGCAACACGAAGACTCTGCTCGCTTCCTTTATTCCATGGCAAAACGAGCCAGAAAATATTATCTGGGCTTAACAATTATCTCCCAAGATGTGGAAGATTTTTTGGCCTCGAAATATGGCCGAACAGTGGTTAATAACTCTTCAATGCAGATTTTACTTAAACAATCGCCGGCCGCGATCGAAAAAGTCGCCCAAATCTTTAATTTGACTGAAGGCGAAAAATTCCTCTTGTTGGAATGTGATGTCGGCGAAGGGCTGTTTTTTGCTGGCTTAAATCACGTCGCGATTAAAGTTGTTGCTTCCTATACTGAAGACCAATTAATCACCACCGATCCGCGCGAACTCTTGGCCCGGCAGGCAGAAAAAGCTCAACAGGAAAATCCTTCGACTGAAAATCAAGGACAATAGATAATGAAAACAAAAATTATTTTTCTCGGTGTCGACTTAGGCCTTGTGCTCATGGTTGGCATCTTCACGATTGTTTTTATCGGCATTATTGGCGTCTTCAATGGCAACGCTTTTGAGCTTACTGGTAATGAGGGGACTGGTAGTGGTTATGATTGTTCAGGCGTGGCAAGCATTAGCAGTGAAAATTATACCTACGTCCGGGATGCGGCAGCTATCCACTTGTCTGGAGACGAGCCAGCGCTAATTGCTGTGATTCAAATTGAATCGGGGTGGAGAGCCGATGCCACGAATGGCAATGCCGCCGGCTTGGGCCAGTTTATGCCTGGCACGGCAAAGGGTTTTAAAGAATTTGTCGGCGGTGATGATAAACACGGCACGACTTGGCCAGCTGGGATCGTCTATGACGACTCGTCTCATTCAGACGATGCCCGGTTTGAGAGCCAAAGATCAATATATGCTACTGCCCACTACCTCTCTGGCGCAATTAGTGAAATGGGAAATCTCGGTGATGCCTACGAATTTCGTTATCATGGTGGTTCAACCGACGCCCAAAAAGCAGAAGCCCACCAGGCCAGGCTTCGATTAGAAGAGATTTATAATAAGTTGAAAACGGGCGGTGGTTGCAAACAAACTGCTGGCTCAACGAGTGGTGTAGGTTGCAATAATGTTCCCCAGTTCAAACAGTGCGATAAGCAGTGGGGGCAAAATAGTTACAATTGCGGGAATACAACTATTTGCAGCTCGGGTTGTGGTGTCTCTTCAGCCGCGATGGTCTTAAAGTTTTATGGTAAAGATGTTGATCCCGCGCTCATGGCGCAAAAATCTCTTGAATATGGTACGAGAGAATGCGGCTCGGGCACCGCTCACTCGTTTTTCCCAAAAATCGCTCAAGAATACGGCTTGAAAAACGAGAACGGCATATCTTGGGCACGGGCCATGCAGCTTCTTAATCAAGGTAAGCCTGTTATTGTTTCCGGTTCTGGCTCAAAGCCTTTTACCCGCGACGGTCACTATGTTGTTATGACTTGCTACAACACTGATGGTACGATTTCAGTTAATGACCCATATTTTGAGGATACAAATTACTCTGAATATACGCTTCAAAGTCAAGAACATTTTTTAACCGCTATTTATCAATAAAACAGAGGTCAAAATGGACAAAATCGAAAAATGGAAAAAAATTGTTTTCACTGGCATTCTTCTCTTTCTTATCTTTATTTTGATAGCCTATTTAATCGATTTTTATCTCAAACGAAAAACTCAACTTTCGATAACCTCCGAACCCGACAAAATAACCGTCGTAGTTAATAACAAAGGATACCAAACTCCTGCAATTATTAAGGGCGTCAAGCCCGGGAGCACACGCATTGAAGCCTATACAGATGGCTATCAGTTCCAAGTCAGGTACATCGATATTAAAAAGGGTAAACTTAATCAGCTTCAGATTTTACTCGAGAAAGATACTGAAAGTCAACCAACCGAAGGTGCACCAACTGAGCCAGAGCCAACCCCCCAAATCAAAAATCTACCTTATATAACCGACCACTTCAGAATTAGTTGGGATTCAGCTTACAACAAATATTTGATTGTCCCGAGTATCCCCTTCATCCCCGATCAATCGCCAGAAGACCGATTGGCCCAAAATTGGCAACAATATGAAAGTCGTGGCATAGAAGCAATAGCCTGGCTTAAAAAACAAGGGGTTAAACCAACAAAGGACAACATCGACTGGTGGATGCAAGAATTTTGGCCCGAGGGAAAAAGTATTAATTATTGATTTTTCTAACCTTTGAAGGAGTATTATGGCTAAAAGAAAATCGAGCACTAAAATTACCCAACGCGAAGAGAGCAGCAAAAGGCGCAGCCGAGCGGATGTTATTAAGCTGGGAAAATTTAAACCGTTGAGGGTGGCGGAGATTCCCCAAGAAAAAATCCAACAAGCCACCCAAGTCCCCGGCGGCGAGGAAGCGCCCTCAACTGCTTATCCGGAAAATGCGCCCGAGGCAGCTGATAATCCCCAGGCCGTAATCACCCCCGAGCAAGAACCGCCAAAAACCAAAGGCGGAGAAAAACCAGGAGAGGCCGAAGAACCAGAGGAGACTCCGGCGCCGGGCGAAGAAGGCGGTCCAGCGAGAGATCAAGCGCCCCCAGAAGATCAGGAAAAAGGGAAAGAGCCCGAAGCTCGAGAAAAAAAGCCAGAGGAGGCAGAAGGCCGCCAAGAGCCAGAAAATGAGGGCGGCAAGAAAGGAAAGGAGGGTGAAGGCGAAGGAGACAAAGAAGGAAAAGAAGATAAAAAAAAGGAAGGAGAGGCAGAAAAAGAGGCGGAAAAAGGAATTAAGGCTCTAGCCAAAGCCGCCTGGCAGGCAATTTCCAAAGTCCTGATGTCTGCCCTGACTTCCCTGGCTAGTGCGGTTGGGTTGCCAGTGATTATTGGTTGCGCGGTTGTTGCTTTGATCATTTTAATTATCCTCGGCGTTTTAGCTGCCCATTGGATGAAAACTGGGCCGACTGGTCGTACGGCACCAATTGCTGCTGGTGTTGATGATCCAAATGTTAAAAAAATTATCTCTCTTATGGAGTCTGGTGACAAAAAACTCGAGATCGCCAGTGATCGCGATAAAGAATTTATCAAGTCTGGCAAGATTGACAAAAGGCTCGCCGCTGCCCTTGCCTATTTAGCTGACCATCATGAGCATATCCGTGTGAGCCATATTGTCTCCGGCTATGAAGACATTAAAACTAATACCGAATCTGGCCGGTTCCACGACATCAAATATCCTAATAATATCTCTGCCCACAAACAGGGCCAGGCCGCGGACATTGATGAGATTGATTATGTTATGGGTCAATGTAACTGTGGTGATAAAATTCCCGTACAAGTCAAATGGCAGACGATTGGTGAGAATCCTTTTGCGGAGGGACCACCTGATGCTTTAAACAAAATTAAAGGTCCTGATGATTTTGCCAACGAAGATGTTAAAACCGCTTTGGAAAAATTCGGCGTCAAAGGACTCGATCAGCCAGACTTAGTTGCTAAAATGAAAGCTTCCCAAGTACTTTCCAAGATTGATAGCCCCTATGATCTAACTGACCCGAACGTTATTACCGAATTCGAAAAAATTGGTGTTACCGGTCTTAATAATGATTCACTCCAGGCCGGCCTCAAAAGAGTCCAGGCCTTACAAACATTATCCGAAATGGATATTCATGATATTGAGGCGCTCCGAAATCCGCAAGTTCAAAGCTTGCTTGCCTTGGCTGGCGTCCCGGTGACAGAGGAGCTGATTGCCGAGTTGGATAAAATGCAGACCATGAAAATTGTTCAATCAATTAATTCTCTTGACGACCTCAACAATCCTGATGTCCAAGCCGCGCTCGCGAAACTCGGAGTCAATATCAATGATCCAAAATTCAAAGATTCTCTCAATAAAATGGCGGCCGCCAATACGATTAGCAATTGGCGCGGGGATATCAATGATCCGACAATTCGGGCGGCTTTAGCCACATTCGGACTGGAGCCAAGCACTGATTTGGCGTTCGCCTTAAGCATTATACAGGCAAATAAAAATACTTTTGGCGGTGGCTATAATGAGCTCAATAACGATATCTCGACTATTGAGACGCTTGAACAGCTCGCGATTTTTACAGGCAATCCTGACATGCAAAAAGTCATCCAACAATTTAGAGCGGCCCAGATGATTAAAAGTGGGACGGCTAATTGGGGTGATCCTGGGTTTCTTAATGCTCTTTCTGGTCTAGGCTTAACCAACAGCGCGGATGATCAAACCATCGTCAACAAATTCCAAGCGGCCAACTATATTATCAGTCATCAGGGTGGCGATTATAATGATCCTCGCTATCAAGCGGCTTTGGCAACCTTGGGCGTGGGAAGTGATGAGGCCTTTGCCATGGCCAATCGTCTCATTAATATCTCTGAATATTCTAATTTAAACGACCCAGCCCTAGCCAATGATTTGGCAAAATTGGGTTTAAAAGATCCAAAATATTATGACTCTTTAGAGAAAGTTGGCGCTTTAAGCAGTTTGTCACAAATTCATGACCTTTCGGACTTAAATAATCCTGGAGTCCAGAATTCGCTTCAATCGTTGGGAATTGATGATCCAGGGCTCAAAGATGGTATTGGTAAACTTGGTAGCCTGCAAACCATTGCCCAAATTAATGATTTAGAAGATTTACAGAATCCTTATGTCCAGGACGCTCTGCGCAATTTAGGCATCAAAGATTCAGCTATCTCCAATAATCTCGCCACCCTCGGTAGCATTGAAACATTGCTTTCTGTCAGAAGCCCTTGGGACTTAGCCAATCCGCAAGTGGCAGCTGCCTTAAGTAATTTAGGAATTAATGTGCCCGATATGGGCGGTCAGCTTTCGCAGGCCGGTTCGATTATGGCTTTGACGCAAGTTAAAACCCCGGCTGATTTACTTCAGCCTGGCAACCTCGCTGCCTTAGATACTTTAGGCGTAATTAATCTTGATGCGCAAATGCTGGGTCAACTTGGCGCTCTCCAGGCATTAATGCAGGTTGATTCTCTTCAAGATCTGATGAATCCAAACTCGATTCTGGCCTTAAATGCCCTGGGGATCCTTAGTCTCTCAAACCCGGTGACTATGGCTTTAATGATTGTTTCCTTTCTTGATAATCTTTTTGGCGGCTCCCTCTTGGGCGGTCTTTTCGGTGGTGACGATTGCAAGGCGACCACGGATTGTTACAAACCAACCGCGCAAGAAAATGTTTATAAAGTCGTTGAGGAATTACTGCAAATGCCTTATGATCTTGGCGATAAAAATTTATATCGAGTAACGCAACTTATTGTCTGGAAATTGGACTATATTAAACAAAAAGATCCAAATTTGACGACTAAATTGGACCAACTTTATTGGACGCCGCGAGCGAAAAATGTCGGGCTTTTCACTATGCCAGAGGCTTTTGCTAATATCCATATTGGATACTAATAACGTTTAGCGTTAAGCGTTTAACGAAGATCGTTACGTTAGACGTTAGACGTTGGCCGAAATGAGCATCGTAACCGATTAACGCTCTACGAAATTTTAAAGCGTATACGCTTTACCTTACCCTCCCCTACTTTTTGATTTATTCTTTCAATAATTTTTGAAGATTCTACTTGCAAATTGGCAGCCGCTAAATTTGAAGAAACACCAACTGTCAAAAGCCCGTTTTTGAACGAAACTGCACGATAACGATCATCGGCTAGACTATCAGCTATCTTACAAATATAAGCGGCTTCCAGCGGTTTTTCTAGGCGTTTCAGCCGCGATTGTCGACCCAAAATTCGGTTTATTTTTTCAATCATGGTTTTTGATTTTGAATAGCCTATTGCTTATAAATTTTGTGGCCGGATATGCCAGAATAAGAGGGACCAAAACGAGAACACCCAGGTTGACAGGCTCCGCCCATCCTGGATTGACATAATAGTCCATTAAACAAACCCAACTCATTCCTAAAGCATCTGCTGGATCGTTTGCTGGACCGCCATCGTAAGCACTTCCAACATAAAAGCTCAACGGGAATCCATGAATACTTCCGCATTTGTATTCAATCCGCGGTCTGCCAGAAACATTGATGCCAATGTGGTGCTTTTCCGCAAGAAAAAACAAATAGCCAAAAATTAGATAGAATAACGCAAAGAAAAAAATAAAAATACCAACTTTGGCTAAAACCTTCATAAATGCCCCTTTATGTAATTATATTCTATTCCAATGCCAAAATCTTCGCCTTTTCGCGGAGACCCTTTTCAACATGATCTAAATCGGTTGTTGTTATAATCGTCTGGCAATCCTGAACGATTTTCCCCAGGTGCATTCTTCTTTGCTCATCTAGCTCTGAAAAGATATCGTCAAGTAAAAGAATCGGTCGAGTCTTCCCTTCTTCGGTAAAATAATCCAACTCGGCGATCTTTAAAGCCAAAACCGCACTCCTGAACTCCCCTCTCGATCCAAAGGTCGTAATATCTTTCCCATCTAAGTAAAAAGTAAAATCATCTCTGTGCGGGCCGAATAAAGTGGCTGTATTTTCAATCTCACGATCTCTCCCCGCTATCAGGGTTTCTTCGTATTCTTCCGGCGCCACGGTTGGTTTGTATTTTATTTGCAAGCTTTCCCCTGCCCCGGAGATTTTTTGATAAGTCTCACTTAACTTCTTGTTAATATAGTCAATCACCTTTTCTCTTTTTCGAATCACAAAACTGCCCAGGGTAATTAATTTCTCATCCCAAAATTCGAGTTCTTGGATATCAGCCTTGCCTATTTTAATGAAAAATAATAATTTATTCCGGCTTTTAATGATTTTTGCTAAATCCAAAAGGGCGATAACGTATTTTTTTTCCATTTCGCAAAGTAAAATATCTAAAAATCTTCGCCGATACACTGGCGGGCCCTCAATCAATCTTATTTCCTCTGGCGAGAAAAGAACTGCGGGCATCACACCTAAAAATTCCGCCATCCTTTTATTTACGCCATTAATTTTAACCGATTTTTTTTGCGGCGTTGCTGGCCCCTCTTTTTGCATCAACATCTCTAACGTCCTGGCTTCTTCGGCCTCAAGCGTGATTAAAATCTTCATGAAATCGCTCCCCCATTTGATAAGTTCATTGTCACGATTAGTCCGCCAAGACCTGCCAGTTGAAATCATGTAAATTGCTTCAATAATATTGGTTTTACCAACACCATTAGGACCGATCAAAATTGTTGTCCGAGCAAAATCAAAAGAAGCCTTTGAATAGTTGCGAAAGTTGGTGAGAGTAAGAGATTTGAGCATTGTGATTCAATAAAATTAATAGTCCAACAATCGACCAACAGTAGACCAACGATTGTTCCACTATTGCTGGTCTATAGTATGACTATTGCGCCACTATTTTACTCCTCCGTCCTTAGAGGCATAATAATATAAAGATAGTTCGGATCTTTGGCTGGTTTGATAATCCCCGGCGAAAGGCTCCCGGCCAATTCCAGGCTTAATTTTTCAGAATCCATTATTTGCAGGATATCTAAAATAAATTTGGCATTAAAGGCAATTTCTAATTCTTCGCCCGATAAAACCGCCTCTAGTTTAGAAGTATTATCACCAAGCTGGGGCGAGACAGCAATCACTTCCAAATTCTTGGGTTTTTTAAAAGAGAGTTTTACATTGTTGGCTGCTTCTCTGGCAAAAAAACTCGCCATTTTAATAGCATTGAGGAAGGAAAGAGTATTAATTTCGACTTTTGTCTTAATATTTTTGGGGATAATCTGCTCATAGTCCGGGAAGCTTCCCTCTACCAATCGCGAGATTACTTCAGTTGGACCCATTTTAAAATAGATTTGGTTTTCTCCAATTTTTATCACAACTTTATCCACAGCCTCATCAAGCAATCTGCCAATTTCTGCCATTGTGCGTTGTGGAACAATAATGTTTAGCTCTTTGCTTTCTTTGGTCATCAGGTTAATAGTTTTTTCAGCCAGACGGTAGCTATCTGTTGCCACCATTTTTATTTTGCCGCCCCCAATTTTTAAACACACCCCAGCTAATACTGGCCGTGTTTCGTCCAAAGCACAAGCAAATACTGTTTTTAAAATTCCATCTTTTAAATCCTGCGCTGATACTTCCAGTGTTTCTCCTTCTTTGACCTCGGGGATTAAGGGAAATTCAGACGCGTCAATTCCTTTAATATTGGCCTTAAAATGTTCTGATTCCAAATGAAGGATGGTATCTTTGAGCTCAACACTAATGGTTTTATCCGTGTTGGTTGTTGTATATTCAGAAAGCAGCCTTGCCGGGCAAGTAACAGCACCGTCTTTATCTACTTTGGCCCCAATCCATGTGGATATGCCAATCTCTAAATCCGTGGCTGAAAGCACGAGCCTGCCATTTTTCGTTTTAATTAAAATATTATTGAGAACTGGCAGGGTCGCCCTTGTACCAACTAATCTACCCACAACATTTAGCCCCCTGGTGAGGTTTTCCTGGGTGCATGATACTTTCATCCTATCCTTTCTAAAAATTATCTTGGATATATCCTGTTTTGAACTCTACTATTATATATATGCGAATAATTAATCTCGCACATTGAAACTAAATTCGAATTATCCACATCTTACTATAAAAATTAATAAGAATTTAATAAAAAGCAATAGTAATAGGCATTGTGAATATTGTGGATGAATAGAAGAGTTTTAGTGTGGGAAAGATATGGATAACAGTGTGAATAACTGGTTACTTTATCCACAATTATGTTTTGAGAAATGTGAAATGCGAAATGTGCAAATCATCCCCACAGATCTCATCTCTCACCTCTCATAACTTTACTAAAACTTATCCACACATTATGCACAAGTTGCTAAGTTGTTAAGCTATATAAAGTTTTTCTTTAATTAATGTCAGCTCTTTTTGTAAATCAGCATTTACGCCAATTTCTTTTTCAATTTTTTTAACGCCATGGATAATTGTTGTATGGTCTTTTTTATTAAGTTCTTTACTAATTTTCGGAAAAGATAAATTCATCTCGTGCCGCAACAAATACATCACTATCTGCCGAGGCCAAACTAATTCTTTATTACGTTTGGCTGAAAGTAATTCTTCGTGTTCAATTTTAAAGAACTCTCCAACCGTTTTCATAATTTTCTCAATCGTGAGGCTTTTACCTTTGGAAATAATTAGGTCTTCGAGGATTTTACTGACATTATCGAGCGATGGTATCATGTCATTTAGCTGGCAGGAAGACCGGACCCGGTTAATCGCCCCCTCAAGCTCCCGAATATTTGATTCAATGTTGAGTGCAATATAGTGAATAATCTCATCTTCGAGCGCAAAATCCTTTTCTGCACTTTTTTGTTTTAAGATTACCTCTCTCATTTCTAAATTTGGCGGTTGGATATCCGCTACCATTCCGCAGCCAAACCGAGAAGTTAATCTTTCTTCAAGCTGGGGGATTGCTTGGGGCACGCGGTCAGAAGTCATCACAATCTGATGATTGCTTTGATGCAAAGCATTGAAAGTATGGAAAAATTCTTCTTGGGTTCCCTCTTTGCCCGAAAGAAATTGGATATCATCAACAATTAAAACGTCAGCGTCGCGATAGGCCTTTTTAAAATCATTAATTTTGCCGCTTTGGATGGCAGCGATAAAATCATTAGCAAATCTTTCGCAAGAAACATAAATCACCCTCTTTTTGGGGGATTTGTCTAAAATTTCATTGCCAATCGCTTGGGCAAGATGGGTTTTACCCAAGCCAACGCCGCCGTAAATAAAGAGGGGATTATAAACCTCGCCAGGCTTATTAGAAATTGCTTGAGCAGTTGCCGCAGCCAAGCGGTTAGAATTGCCAATAACGAAATTATTAAAACGATACTTGGAATTAAGATGGGGATGGCTTGTTTGGGGGATTGTTGGAGCCTCGCCTAATGGCATCTCTTTTTTAAAGGTAATATTCGGGGCAATGGGCGAACTAACAGCATATTTGATCAAATTGATTCCCGGTTTAATTTTTTTTAAAGTGGAAAAAATTTGTTCGTGATATTTATTCTCTAGCCATTCTTTGGTAAAAGCATTTGGGACACCAATTGTTATCTCTTTTTCTTCAATAATTAAAATAAAAGTGTCTTTAAACCAAGTAGTGAAATTAGCTTTACTTAAAGTCACTTCGAGTTCGCCTAAAGCGGTCTGCCAGATTTCTTTGGGATCACTAGCATTATTTGGCATGCTTTGCCCCCCAGAGTTTAATTTTTGTCTGCCTTTCCAATCTAATCAAGCTTGGCTCTTTTGTCTATATTGATTTATCCACAAATGCTCATACCTAATGTTAAATAACTTATCCACAGGCTGTCAAGGCTTTATTAGCATGTGGATTATTAGCCAAAGCGTTGATATTAGAAAGGAGATAAGGTATAATCAAGCTGCCACACGAATAACTAATTATAACGAATAACGAATAGAAATTAAATCGATATTAGTTATTAGTTTAAAATTCGTTATTAGCGAGGCAAAATGAAACGAACTTTTCAACCAAACATTCGACATAAAAAGAAAGTCCATGGGTTTAGATCAAAAATGAAAACCAAAGATGGTCGTAATGTTTTAAAAAACCGTAGGCAAAAGGGGAGAAAGCGATTAACGGTTTAAGATGCTAGCAAAAAAATTTCGGTTAACGCGTAAGCAAGTAAACATTGTTTATCGAAAGGGTAAATCAACCAGCTTGGGCATCATTTCGATTAAAGCTTATGCTAACAAATTAGAATATTCGCGCTTTAGCGTCATTATTCCCAAAAGTTTAATCAAAAAAGTTGTTGAAAGAAACCGGCTAAGAAGAATCATCTTTGAAGAATTAAACAAGGGCCCAAAAACGAAGGCGGGGGATTACTTGATTAGATTGCATAAAGTTATCCCTGAAGAGGCGTTAAGAGCGCAGATAAGAAATTTTTGGCGGCTGAATGTGTAAGATAGTATTATTAAAAATAATTAGAGTTTACCAAAAGACTTTATCTTTTGACCATGGCCCAATGAAAGTATTTTATCAAAATAAAGGCGGGTTTTGTCGCTTTGAGCCAAGCTGCAGCGAGTATACTTACCAAGCGATTGAAAAATATGGCGCGATCGAAGGATCATATCTGGGTTTTAAACGGATTATGCGCTGTACGCCCTGGGCAAAAGGAGGGTGGGATCCGGTTAAGTAATAAGTCAAAAGTAATAAGTAATAAGTTCAAGTCAAAAGTTTTAACTTAACAGTTGAAGTTTTGACTTTTGAGTTTTTACTTTTAAATTAAATTTATGCCAACCATCAAATATATTTTAAAATTAATTTTATATCAGCCGCTATTTAATGCGCTCATTTTTCTAATTTGGTTAATCCCTGGCCATAATGTGGCTTTTGCCATTATTGTTTTAACTATTATCATCAGGCTTATTCTTGTCCCGTCATCACTCAAGGCAAGCCGGGCTCAAGTTAGAATGCGCAATCTCCAACCAGAGATCCAAAAATTACAGGCAAAATACAAAGACGACAAACAAAAACAATCCCAAGCCCTGATGGAATTTTACAAGGTCAATAAAATCAATCCCTTGGGCTCGTGTTTGCCGCTCTTAATTCAGTTCCCGATTTTAATTGTTTTATATTATGTTTTTATCAATGGTTTAAATACTTCACACTTTGATCTCTTGTATTCATTTATGCCGCGTCCAGAGTTTATTAATACGATGTTTTTTGGTTTGGATTTGGCGAAACCCGATCGCTGGATCATGCCGGTTATTGCCGGTGTCCTGCAGTATTTCCAGACTCGCCAATTAATGCCAGCGACAAAGTCTGGCACCCAAGATACCCAAACCATGATCTCCAAGCAGATGATGTATTTGATGCCGCTTTTTACAGTTATTATCGCCGGCAGATTACCCGCGGCTCTACCACTTTATTGGATTATCACGACTCTGTTTGGTATTGCCCAGCAGTGGTACGTGATAAGAGAAACCCCACCGGAGATTATTTCAACCGCACCCGCCAATGAACCGGAAATACCCAGCCAGAAAAAATCTGAAGAAAAAGAAACAACCAAAAAACACGGTATTGAAATAACAGTGAGAAGGAAGAAATGAGTTTAGATAGATTCAAAATTTCCGCCAAAGCAGTTGAGAAACAAGCTAAAACCCTATTCAAACATTTAGATCCAGATGCTTTATTGGAAATCACTTTAGACGACAATATTTGCCGTATCAACGTTGAAACAGAAATCTCCGGATTATTGATTGGTCGCCATGGCGAAACTTTGGAAGCCTTACAGCATGTCCTGCGTTTGATGCTGGCTAAAGAATGTGAAGAATTTATTCCTCTCTCTTTAGATATTGCTGGTTATCGCGAACTTAGAGCGAGAGAAGTTGAAGACATGGCCAAGAAAGCCGCCCAAAAAGTAATTGCTTTTGAAGAGCAAATAATTTTACCGCCAATGGGCGCTTATGATCGGCGTTTGGTCCATGTTGCCTTACAGGATTTTTCCGGTGTTGAAGGTATCTCGGAAGGGGAGGAGCCGTATCGGAAGATAGTAATAAGAAAAAAGAAATAAGAAAATAGCTTATTTCTCTTTTCTTTTAACTAATTTCTTATTCATGGTGGGATGCCAGAGTGGTTGATTGGGGCGGTCTTCCCGGGATAAACCCGGGACCCCGTCGTATGACGGGGTGAAAAGCGTTATGTATCACGTTTATATATTAAAGTTAGCAAACAGCAATCTCTATACTGGATCTTGCAGTAACATTAAAAATAGATTACTAGCTCATAAATTAGGGAAAGTGAAATCTACCAAAAACTATCGTCCTGTGAAACTGTTGCATTGTGAAGCTTATCTATTGAAATCGGACGCTCAAAGGAGAGAGCGGTTCTTAAAAACGTCAGATGGTAAAAGGCTTCTTAAACAGCAGATTAGAGATATTTTAAGAGAGGAAAGAATAATTTAGAATGGAGGAGTGACCGAGTGGTTGATGGTGCCGCTCTCGAAAAGCGGTATGTCCGCAAGGGCATCAGAGGTTCGAATCCTCTCTCCTCCGAGCTTCCGCAGGTTTCCCGAGATAAACTCGGGACCACGGGTTCATCCCGTGGCGAATCCTCCTCCCACCGCCAGAAATAGTGTAGAATAAAAATGTGAACCAAGTTTCGGAGGAAAATAGATGGCAGATATCGACAATACACTCAAAAATATCGCCCGCGAGGCAGAAGAGCGCCACGCGCAAGAGAAAGCCAAACAATTAAACTTGCCCTACATTAATTTGGTCTCCTACCCTTTTGCGCCGAACGTAATTGCCCTCATTCCCAAAGAAAAAGCGATGCAAAATCGTCTGGTGGCTTATCTTAAAGTAGAAAACTTGATTAAAGTGGCAACTGACGCCCCTCCCAATCAAAGTATCGAAAATTTTTTGGCAAATTTAAAAAAAGAAGCTCAATTTGATTTTCGAATATCTTTTTGTTCGAAAACCAGTCTGGAATATGCTTTGAGCCGCTACGATGCCTTATTGCCTCAAGCTCAAGAAACCAAAGTCGAAGTCACCAAAGAAAGCGAGGACACTTTTGAAAAGGAAATTAGCACTATTAAAGCCCTTAGAGATAAAATCACTTCGGTTTCAACCACCGAATTGCTCGACGTTGTTTTTGCGGGCGCAATGCGACTCGATGCCAGCGATATTCATATCGAACCGGCGAACGAGCAAATGAGAATTCGCTATCGAATTGATGGTGTTTTGCAAAATATTGCTGAATTGCCAATGGAAGCCTTTCATAATCTGCTTTCTCGCATTAAATATTTAGCCCAATTAAAACTGGATATCACTCATCCCCAAAACGGTCGATTTAGCGTTAAAGTTATTGGTCAAGATGTTGATGTGCGGGTAGCAACCATGCCGACTTCGTATGGCGAGGCTTTTACCTTAAGACTTTTACCGAAAAACAAGCAATTCCTCACTTTAGAAAAATTGGGTTTTTCCGAAGAAGGTTTAGCCGCGATCCACGAGGCAATTTCTCAACCCCAAGGCATGATCTTAAACACCGGCCCCACTGGTTCGGGCAAAACAACCACTCTCTATGCTATCCTGCAAAAATTAAATGTTTCCGGGACAAAGATAATCACTTTGGAAGACCCAATCGAATACCGAATTTCCGGAATCGAGCAAGTCCAAATAGACGTTGATAATAAGACCTCTTTTTTGGATGCTTTAAAAGCCTCTTTACGGCAAGATCCAAATACTTTAATGATCGGTGAAATTCGCGACAAAGAGACCGCGGACATCGCCTTACAAGCCGCCATGACCGGTCATTTAGTGTTGTCAACTTTGCACACCAACAACGCGCCTTCAAGCTTCGCGCGATTGGCGGAAATGGGCGTTGAGCCATATTTAATGAGTGGCACCATTAATTTAATTATCGCTCAAAGATTAGTAAGAAAGCTTCATGAAACTTGCCAAGGCAAAGGCTGTGATGAATGTCATCAAACCGGCTTTAAAGGCAGAATTGCCATTTTAGAATATCTAGTCCCGGGGCCGGAGATTGAAAAATTGATTCAAGAAAAATCGCCACTCCGAGAATTTGAAGAAACCGCTAAAAAACTTGGTATGAAAACCATGCATGAAGATGGACTCGAAAAAGTTCAAAAGGGGATTACGACTAAAGAAGAAGTCGAGAGAGTAACTAAAGAATAGCAAACAATTGACCTAATTAACCTAATTATTCTAAATAAATTTCAATGGCTCAATGTCTAAATTAGACATTTTTTTAGTTTAGGAATTGGGATTTCATTAGAAATTAGAATAATTAGAAATTAGACATTTTACTATTATTATTTGTTCTAACGGGTTAGAAGGTATTGACTTTCGCCTTGTTTTGTGCTATAATTATGGGTCTCGGAGGAATGTTCCTCCAGATGCTTAACAACTTATTCCTGGTAGTTTCAGGTTCGTATACGGTTGGATATCCTCGACGCCACAAGGAGGCGCGCGATGAGACGGATCCAGGTTGCTCTGGTCGTATCGTTGGCTGTCCTGATGGTCGTGCCGGCGATGGGGCAGGAGTTCTACAGCCCCACCCCGACCGCGGTGGCGCAGCCTGCTCGGAACCTCTTGAAGGGGCTGCCGGTGCAGGTGGTAGTGAGGGTTGCTGGGCCGTATGTCTACATGTACGGCGACTTCAAGAGCAACACCGAGCACTACGTGACTGTCAACGGAGGGACGGTCGACTACCTCCAGAGCGCGAATATCGTTGAGGTAGTCATCGGCGATTTCCAGCCAACATCGACACAGGGTATATCGGCCAACAAGGGCCGGCTGGCGATCGCGACTTCTGGCGTGACGAATGCCACTACTGGGACCGTTCGGTTGGTCGTCCGCGGGCAGATAGTTCATTCCGTGCAGTTCGAGGGAAAGGACATCGCCCGAGGCATAACCATCGCCTATGGCAAGGGCGGGGGCGCGCAAGCCCAACTGCCCGCGACCGGCTACTATGGCGGTCAAGGGTACGGCGGCTTTGCGCCAGCGACCTTTGGTCAGGGCGGCGTGGCGCTTGACGCCACTGGTCAAGCCGGAGTCTACGGCCCCAACGGACAGTTCCAGTCAGGCCAGACTTACGGCAACGCCATGCCGATGGGCTATGGCGGCTACCAGCCGACCTATGCTCCAAGCGGCGCAACCACCTCCAGCTTGAATCCCGCCGGTTACTACACGCCGGACGGACAATGGATCCAACCAGGCGCAAATGGCGCGGCCATCAACGGCTCTGCCGGCGCCCCTCAAGGCAACGGCAACATCGCCATCTACAACCAGCAGTTTCCGAATGCCGAGAAGGCAATTCGGAAGGCGCTCGAGCCAGCAGTCAAGAAGCTGGCCCAGGGCCGGTAGTTCGATCAGTACGAGCAGTACCGAAGAGGTGCGCGGAAGCGCACCTCTTCTTCATATCTATTCAAAAACTTTCTCTTTGATCCACGAGTTTAGCCAGCAGTACCTGCCTGAAGGATTGAGCCGACCCAGCGGACAATCAACAAGGCGAGCGCAATAATCACGATACCGATAATGGCATTAATCAGCGCCGCCCGGCCTGATTTGGCTTTTTCCGCATCACCGCCGGCAGTGATGTATAGAAGACCGCCATAGATGAGATAAATAACCGCGACAAAACCCGCAAAAACCATCAGCCAGCTAACTATTCTCGTAATAACCGCGGTTAAGCCAGTGGCGCCAAGATCAAGCAAAGGAATAGCCGGGAAGTTGATCGCATAAGCTCTTTCAATTAATTGAAACATTTCGACCTCCTCACATAAAATTTATATTAAGCCTAGATAATTTGCAAGCCCCCACACCTAAGGGATTATAACAAGATAACTTTTTCTATTCTAAATAATAATTTTAACTGTTGGTTTTTTTGTACTCGATAGCTTAGGTCGTGGGGGCAAGCCCCCACACCAAGCTATTGGAACACGCTTAAAAGGAATGCGACCAAAGTTTTGGCTAAAATGATGACGCCCAGGCCAGAAAGTGTATATAAAATTCCTTTTTTGGCCGCCTCGATTTTTTCTTCACTGCCCAGGGCCATAAAATAACCAAAACCAAACCAGACTATCATAAAGACTGCCAAAGCCCCAGCGCCGATGCTCACAAAAGTCAAAATATTGTTGATAATTTCAAAAATTGTCTCGAGTGTCCATCTTTCTGGGTTGGACGGAAAAAGACTTTTGTTGAGGTCGGAACCGCCTGTGATGGTTGGGCTGGGAGTGCCTCCAGCTGATGCAGAATTACTCGGCGTCGGTGTTTCTCCATCCGCGGGAAGTAATTTATAAAGTTCGGCATAAGAAATGGCATTTAGCTCTTTAAGCTCATCATTTTCCGTTACAACCACATCAATCCGATGATCGCCGGGATTGCTCCCCGCGGCTTTGGTATCCCAGGTATAAGTATAGCGACCAGTGGTATTTAAATTGGGCACCGGATCTTTATCTTTGGCAGAATACATTGACTCATCGCCGATATATTTTGGGTCATAAATTCGGAGCAGTATCCATTGAGCTTTTGGGTCATCATTATAAACCGTATAGACAATTTCGACTTTGTCGCCGACTTTAGCATTATTGGCCGGCGTCACCGAAATATTAGTCTCAATTGCCCGTGATTTTAAAGGCAAAATTAAGAAAAAGGCAAAGATAATTAAGTAAATTAAAGTAAAAAATTTTTTCATTTATGTTGGTCTAATGCTGATCGATGGAGTCGGCGTTGGTCTTGAACTAGCCGATGGGGAAGCCTGTGGCGAGCCACTACTGTAAGGCGTAAGAGAAGTAGTCGGTATCGGCTGGGTCCCCTCGAGAATTCGGGCAAAAGTATAAACAATCAAAGCCGAACAAGCAATAATCACAATGCCGGTAATTGCCCAGGTCATATTTTTCTTGGCTTTTTCTTGCCGTTCCGTATTGCCGGCAGCTGTCATATAGATAATTCCCGACCAAATAAGGGCAATCACCGCCCAGGCGCCAGCTGCGGGCAGAAAAATATAAACCAGTTTCGTCAGCAAATCAGGGATGCTGGTGATGTTGGTTTTGGGAAAGCGAATTTTACCTAAGACGCTGTCATCAAGGGGTAAGGGGGATGGGCTGGCACTACCATTTGTTGGATCGTCTGTTGAACTGGTAATTTTTTTAGTCGTGGGATCGTAAGTTAAATAATCTGATGCGCAGGTATTTTCGTCTTTTATTACATTATAGACCGCCACCCGATAAAAGATTTTTGTTGGCAATGCTGGCGCAACGTAGGGGGATTTAATGAGTGTTTGACTTTTCCAGGTATCTTCTCCCTCGGCTTTTGTTTCGAGATCAATTCTTTCGTCTTTGGTCAGAGTATAATCTTTGACTTCGTAGCTAAGCTCGATGTTGGCGCCGTTGACTTTGCCGGTCGCGGAGATCGTACAAGCAGTGGCCGCGGAAACGGAAAAATATTTTTGGTAAAATTGGAGATAAATTAAGATTCCGCTGCCAACCACCAAAAACATTATCAACAAAGAGGCTAAGCGACGTGTCGCATGCTTATAACTAAGCCATTTTTTTACCATCTAAAACATCTCCTAAATATTTTATTGCCCTTCGCTTAATTTCTGAAGTAAGGCACTCACTTCAGCGGCCGCGCCGTCAATCGCAGTTTGCGGTTTTTGACCATCCAAAACTTGATCAATCGCTGTTTTGAAGATTTTATCAACTTTGGCTGGGTCTGGATTATACCAGCTCGTAGCGCTTTTATTTTGAATATCAGCCCAGTCAGTCGACCCGTCGGTTTGACTTTTCAGGGCTGAATTGACGCCGACTTTATTAAGATATGTCGACAAAATTTCGACATTTGAAAGCGACAAAATAAACTCCCAGGCTTTTTCTTGGTTTTTGCTTACTTTCGGCACCGTGAAAATTTGATAATAGGCTAAATCCACTGGTTTGGTCGCATCTTTAATTTGTGGTAGCGAAGAAAGCCCTGGTTCGTATTGCAAATCTCTTTTAACCTTATTCATATTTTGCTTATAATCGATCATCATTGCCACTTTCTCTTTAGTGAAAGACTCGTAAGAATTCTTTTCGGTTTTATCCCAGGTGTAATGAGCATCGCCCTTTTTTGAGAAAGTTGTATAAAAATCCAAGGCTTTTGTCCCGGGATAGGCGATATCGCCGGTTAAATTATTCGCCGTATGAAAAAGGGCATTTTTATTATCAGAAGAAGTCATTTCCGCGCCGTATTGCATCATAAGCGTTGTCAGAATATCGCTTGAATGATCGACATTACTCGAGCCCAAAGCAATCGCGCCATCGCCATAATATTTAATCATACTTGCCAAATCATCCCAGGTTTTAGGCGGGGTGGTTAAAACCTTACTTAAAATAGCCGAATCAGCATTGGGGTGATCATTAATATAGTCTTGGAACTTTTTATTGAGCAAATTTGGGTTGTAATACAAAGATAGACTATCAATGAACAAAGGCATACCTAAAACTTGATCAGAAAAAATACAATCCCCGCTGGCAACAGCTAAATAGTCATCGCGAAAAACCTGCGCATTGGTTTTCTTTTTCTTACTATCTAGTTTCCAATCTGTTAGCGCGGCTAATTTGCTCTGATGTTTAGCCATCCAGTTTGAAGGAACAACCCAAATATCCGGACCCTTACCCGAGGCAATCGCATCAATAGATTCGAGCTCATAATTGGCTGGATTTTTTTTGACATAAGAGACTGAAATATCAGGATTGTGCTCTTTAAATTTGGCAATAAAGGGAGCCAGATTTTCTTCATCATCAAAAGAGTCCCAAATAACTAATTGATTACTGCTCGAGGTAGCAGTAGTTGGGGTTGTGTGTTTCCTGCCAAAAACCAAAAAAAGTACTAGAACGACGACAAAAAGAACAATTAGACCACCCAAAATGATAATTTTTTTGTCTACACCTCCTTGCGGCATTTTCCCTCCAACCTTCGCCAAGGCTTCGGTTGGCAAGCCTTGGGCGAAGTGTTGCCCCTCGAAGCTCCGAAGGAGCGAAGTGGGGCTTAAACTATTTTATAAATCTTTGGCGATATCTTGAATAAAATCTTTAAATTCTTTTTTTAGATCGTCACGCTTGAGACCAAACTCAACATTGGCTTTAAGATATTCGAGCTTGTTGCCAGTATCATAATATTTACCGTTTTCGATCTCACAGGCATATATTTTATGCTTATCCCGTAATAGATTGATCGCATCAACAAGCCAGAGCTCGCCACCCTTGCCGGGCTTCAGTTTTTTAAATGCATCAAAGATATCAGGTGTTAAAATATAAGCACCATGGGTGGCTAAATTAGAAGGCGCTTGATCTACTTCGGGTTTTTCAACAATCTCCTCAATTTCAAAGATTTTATCCTCAACTTGTTTTACTTTAGCAATACCATATTTATTTAAATAATCTTTGCTCACGCGGACAGCAGAAATAACCGGATCTTTGAACTTTTCGAAAACTTCAATCATTTGCTTTAGTCTTGGTGGATTGGCATAAATAAATTCATCGCCCCATATCACCGCAAAGGGTTCTTTGCCAATGATCGGTTCAGCATTTATTACTGGTGTTGCATTGCCGTAAGGTCCCTTTTGACGGATGTAAATAAAGTTAGCCATTCTGGCTATCTTTCGAATTTCTTCTAATTGCTCAAGTTTCCCACACTTTTCCAAATAATTTTCCAATTCAATGGAATGATCAAAATGATCCTCAATTGCCCTTTTATTTGAACCGGTCACAATAATAATATCTTCAATACCCGAGGCGATCGCTTCTTCAACGACATATTGAATAATTGGCTTATCAATAACCGGCAACATTTCCTTGGGCGAGGCCTTGGTCATGGGCAAAAATCTTGTCCCGTAACCTGCGGCCGGAATAACTGCTTTGCGAATTTTCAATTAAACTCCTTTGGATAGTGACTCAATCGACCAGCAATAGTGATACAATTGTTTGTCCATTGTTGGTCTATCGTATCACTGCTATTTAATCTTCCGATTTTATCTCTATTGTTTTTGCCTTGGTTTTTTCTTGCTTTGGGATAGTGATCGTCAGTATCCCAGCCTTGAGTGATGCTTGGGCTTTTTCGCCCAGAACTTCAATCGGCAGAACATATGAGCGAGAAAAAGGTCCCCAATAGCACTCCTGACAGAGATAGCTTTCTCTTTTGGCTTCGCCCTGGTGTTTTCTCTCGCCCTTAATATTGACCACCTCATCTGTAATCGATAATTCCAAATCTTCTCGTTCAACGCCAGCAATTGGCGCCTTGATTACCACATCATTATCAGTTTGATAAACATCAATTGCTAATTGGCCTTCGTAGTCCTCCATCCAATCGCTTGATCTTTGGTTTTGATTTTCTTCGGTCATAAAACCTCCTTTACCCTGAACCCAAGCAGTAGCGCGTGCAGCGCATGCTTTAGGGTTTTAAAAATTAAACACCAATTAAACTTGGGATTAAAATTTTATCCGCTTAATCTAATCTTACCCTATTTTCCAATTTAACGTCAACCCCCGCACCTGGAAGAAAAGGTGTAGGAGTTTTCGGCGCTTGCGACAAAAAATTTAATTTGTTAAGCTACAATTTGTTGACGGTTCCTCTCCACCATTGACACATTCGACCCTGCTCAGTGTCAACCCCGAGTGAAGTCGAAGGGTTGACTTTTAGCTTAAAATCAGGTATAATATAATAAACATAAACTTTGGAGGGATTTTGAAAAAAATTATTTACTACTTTTTGGCCTTGGTTCTAACGCTTACGAGTGCCGCTTTTATGTATTTTTCGGAGACAAAAACTGCCTCGGCCCATGACCCCCAGAACTTGATTTCCGATGGTGAATTTTTGGCCTGGCAAACTTGGGACGCTGATGGTATTCAAAGTTTCTTAAATACTAAAGGTGGAACGAGACTGCGTGCTTTTCGAGAAGGAGGATTATCAGCGGCGCAGATTATTGCCAACGCGGCCCGAATATACGGCATTAATCCCGTAGTGATTTTATCAACCATTCAAAAAGAAGAGAGCTTAGTTGAATCAAATACTAATTTCGATTATCGCGTCCGGTGGGCAATGGGTTATGGAATTTGCGATGGCTGTGACTCCAATGATCCGGCTTTGCAGAAATATGCCGGTTTTACCAACCAGGTTTACAGCGGCACTTGGCAATTAAAAATTAATTATGCAGTTTGGGCGGCCAATGGTTCGTGCTGGAATGTTGGCAAGACCATGATGATTGATGGTCAAGCAATCAGATTTGCTAATCGAGCAACTTCGGCTCTTTACCGCTACACACCTCACCTTTCGGGCAATGAGAGTTTCAACCGAATTTACAATAGTTATAAAACCTATGTTCCGCCGGCAAGTTATGGAGCCAGATTCATAACTAAGGTTGGCCCAACCTATCTCCGGCCAGGCCAGCGGGCAACCTATTATGCCTATTTTCAGAATACTGGTTCGGCTGCGTGGCTAAAAACCGGAGCTAATCCCACCCATTTAGGAAACACTGATCCTCGTGACAGAGAGAGCAAGCTTTTTGGCGGCAATGTTCGTTGGAATCTGTTACAACCGGTTATCTATCGAAATATGGTCGGAGTATTCTCCATCACGATCACCGCGCCTCAAGAGACGGGCACTTATGTTGAAAAACTCCAGCCGGTGATGGAACAAGTTACTTGGATTCCTGGCGCCGAAGTTACCTTTAATGTCCAAGTCGGCGGTCCTCCCGTCGGCTCATCGGGCACGATTAATAAACTCGATTTAATTAATGGCAGAACCACCCAATCGACCAATACGGCTGAAAACTATAATGCCCAATATGTTACCAAAGCTTACGCTCCAGGAACCTTGGTCCCAGGCCAGAGATTAACCCTTTATGTCTATTATAAAAACATTGGCAACACCACCTGGTATCGTGATGGGGCCAATCCTGCTCATCTCGGAACCAGTTCTTCTCAAGATCGCTCAAGTGTTTTAACCGGCGGAAATACCCGCTGGAGAATGATCCAACCCTCCGTTGCCCCAGGCCAAGTCGGTATTTTCACCCTCTCAATTACCGTGCCTAACCAAAAGGGGTCGTATACTGAAAAATTCCGCCCGGTGATCGAACAAAAAACCTGGATGGGCGATGAAGCGACCTACACTTATACGATAAGGTAAAATAAGAAAATAGTTAAAAGAAAAAAGAAATTAGTATAGAAAATAGAAATTCGTTACTGTTTTCAAGTCTCCAGTTTCCAAACCAATTTCCGATTTCCAAAAACTATTTTCCTATTTGGATTAATTATACCTTGTGCTAAAATACGATGTTAGTACTTTTTGATATAGGAAACAATCATGAACATTGGCATCGATGTCAATTGCATTATTTTTGAAAAGGCGGGTTTCGGTCGATATACTTATAATTTGGTTAAAAATCTCCTTAAAATTGATCGAAAGAATCAATATTTTTTGTACGCCAATTTTATCCGTAAAAAGGCTGAAAGGGGAAAAATTATTGGAGAGTTGATCTCTGAAACCAAAGCAAAAAACGCGACGGTAAGGATTATCAATTTCCCGGCAAGATGGAAAGAATGGCTGATCGGAACGCGCATTCCTTACCAATTTTTAATTAAAGAACCCTTAGACGTTTATTTTGCCCCCCATTTTGCTGGTGTGGCTAAAAATGGCTTTCCCAATACAGTGGTGGCCGTCCATGACCTGGCTTTTATGTATTACCCAGAACATCGGGGCAAAAATTTAAGCAATTATTACCTAAAAAGAACAAAAATTGCCTTAACAAATTCAAAGAAAATGATTGCTGTCTCGCGGGCAACCAAAAAAGATATCGAAGAGAAATTCAAAATTCCTAGTCGCAAAATAACTGTTATTCCTGAAGCAGCGACGGAAAATTTCAAACCATGTAAAAATGACCAATTGATTTTGCAAAAGACCGTTCAATATGTCCCGAAAGGTATCAAATATTTGCTGGCGGTGGGAACTTTAGAGCCGCGGAAAAATTTATCGTCAATCATCAAGGCATTTTCGCTTCTCCCAAACGATCTTAAGAGAAATTACAAACTCGTGTTTGTTGGAGGCGCAGGCTGGAATAATGAGGATTTCTTAAAAACGATTAAAAATTATAACATGGGAGAAAAAGTAATTTTGACGGGGTTTGTAAACGACAAAGATTTGCCTTATATTTATAATAGAGCCAACGTTTTTATATTTCCGTCTTTTTATGAGGGTTTTGGTCTCCCGCCTCTTGAAGCCATGGCTTCAGGGACGCCGGTTATTTGTTCGGGTAGTTCGTCTTTACCAGAGGTTGTCGGCGGCGCAGGTATTTTGGTAAATCCCGTAAACGAAGAAGAACAAGCAAGAGCAATTAAAAAACTGTTATTTTCCCCCAAATTGGCGAAAAAACTTTCGCTTCGTGGAATAAAACAAGCAAAAAAATTTTCCTGGAATAAGGTAGCAACTGCAACTTTGAAGGTCTTGGAGGAGGCAGGTGCAAGTCACCCAAAAAAACAATAAGGAGTGGGCGGTTATCCTTTTCCTTTTTTTTGCCGCGGTTGCCATTCGCACCATCCCAGAAATAAAAGCCGGTATTTGGCCGATTGGTTACGATACATTTAACTCTTACGTGGCCGATATTTCCAGCTATCAAGGACCGCTAATAAATTGGTTAAAATCAGCCAATCTTTTATATTTTTTGTTTTACCCATTCAAAATTTTAGGGCTCTCCCCGTTACTGATCATGAAAATTTTTGGACCTCTTCTTTATGGTCTCGTGATCATTTCGTTTTACGAATTTTTAAGAAAATTTCTCTCTTTCAATATTAAAAAAACTTTTCTGGCTTCATTATTACTTCTTGTCCAATTGGGAGCCTTACGAATTAGCTGGGATTTGTTTAGAAATGAACTTGCTTTAATTTTTTTCTTCATCGCCATTATTAATCTTACTTTAGCGGAGAAAACCCGTAATTACATTTATCTGATTTTGGCTTCCATTCTTGTCGTCTTATCTAACCAGCTCGTAGCCGTCATTTTGGGAGTAATTCTGGTAGTTTATTGGATTAAAGTAATATGGCAAAAAAAATATCGCTTTTCGCTAAAATTATTAGTGCCTATGCTTTTTGCCGCCGGGTTGTTTTTAATGGTGATAAATTTCCCGGGCAGAACTTTATATGACCAAAATATTATCTTTACCACCGAAGGTAATTATTTTGGTTTTTACTTCTATGCTTATAAAAAAGTCATGTCCTATGGTCAGCTAACGAATTTGATTATTACTTTATTTTCGCTCTTGTTTAGTTTTCTATTGCCCTTAGCTTTATACGGTTTTTGGCTTTTGCGAAAGAATATTATTTTAACCGCGATGACCTTGTGGTTGCTCGCCGGCACTTTTTCCTCACTTATCTTCGCCGGCTATGGTCTAATTGTTTGGGATAGATGGTTGGTAATGCTGGTTTTCCCCTTTGTTATTTACGCCGTTCATGGGGCTTTTTATTTGGGTGGCATCCTCGGTGGAATTAAAAAATGGGCCCAAAAGCTTCCCTCTTTGGCTGGGGTCTTATCGGCGATATTTTGGCTGAGCTTCCTGGGACTTTTTGTCTGGCGAGACATCCCCTTTTTGACTGCTTCATATGCTGACGCCAAGAAGCCCTTGGCCAATGACTCAATCAACAGTTATTTTCCCAGAACAATGGTTCATAACTCCGTCGGTATTTGGAAAATCCAATCTACCTTAAATTGTGTTCTTTGGTTGAACGAAAATGCCGAATCAGGCTCGGCAATTATTGTTGATAACCGATACCGAGGGCTAATGATGACTGAATTTGATATGGATAACCGTTTTTTAATTACCAATTCCTGGTCGGAGACACTACAAGACCGCAATCTTGAAATCGCTAAAGAAAATGATTTTTGGCCAATTTATTTAATTTGGAATACCTCCAAATCAATTGATGGATTTGACCGAGTTTTTGCTTCTGGAGAAACGGGAGTCTATGTCGCTCTACCGTCAGTTTATGAACAAAATCTTTGATAATGTTTTTGATCTCTTGTTCCCAAAATTTTGTCTCGGCTGTAATAAAGAAGGCGAGTGGCTTTGTGAAACTTGTCAGGCGGAAATTGTACCAGTTATAACCCAGATTTGTCCTGGTTGCAAAAGGATTTCAAAAGCCGGACGTTTTTGCAAAAAGTGCCGCAAAAGGGTCTCTTTAAATGGGGTTTTAGTCGGGGCTTACTTTGATGAAGGACCGATTAAAGAGCTAATTCATAATTTAAAATATAATTCCGTCCCGGAGCTAGCTAAGATTTTAGGCAGCCTGTCAGCTGATAATTTAGAACAAAACCTTAATTTTTTAGGTAAAGATCCTTTAATAATCCCCGTACCTTTACATTTTTTAAGGCGAGCAAAAAGAGGCTATAATCAATCTGAACTTTTGGCAGATGTTATTGCCGCCAAAATAAATTTGCCGAAAAATTTTAAAATTTTAAAAAAAATTCGGAAAACCAAACCCCAGGTTTTAACCGATAGCAAAAAGCGCCGAAAAAATGTTTTAAATTCGTTTAAAATTATCAATAAAAAAGGTGCGAAAGGTGCGAATGATGCGAAGGGTGTGTGTGGAAAAACGGTTATTTTGATTGATGATGTTTTGACTACTGGCGCAACATTAAATGAGTGCGCTCGCGCCCTAAAAGAGGCGGGTGCGAAAAAAGTCTGGGGGTTGGTAGTGGCAAGAGGATAGAGCGAGAATAATTTTCAATTTCTAATTTTCAATTTTCATTCAAATCCCAATGTTCCAATTTATCAAACTGTTTGGTAATTGATTCATTGAAAATTGATTGTAAATTGTGAATTGTAAATTGAGAATTGCTTTTTTTAAGATTTTGTGTTTAAGATAAAACTTGCAATGCAAATCAAGAAGAACAAAACTAAAATCGCTGTTTGTGGCCTAGGCTATGTCGGGTACCCGGTGGCCCTTCTTTTTGCCAAGGCCGGTTTCGAAGTGGTTGGCGTTGATCTTAATGAGGAAAAGGTAAAAAAAATTAATCGGGGAATTAATCCGATCCAAGGCAAAGAGCCGGGTTTAAATGAGCTGACCAAAGAAGTTTATAAAAAAGATAATTTCAGAGCCACAACTGATCAAGCTATCTATAAAGACGCTGATGTCATTATCGTTGCCGTGGAAACGCCGGTCGAAGATGAAACCCATGAGCCCGCCTATATTGCCTTAAAATCAGCCCTTAAGGCAATCGGTCGCAATCTGAAAAAAGATAGCCTGATAATTATTGAATCAACCATTGCGCCAGGTACGATGGATAATATCGTTAAACCAATTTTAGAGGGAGAATCTGGTCTAAATGTGAATCGCGATTTTTTGCTGGCTAATTGCCCAGAGAGATTGATGCCAGGGCACTTATTGGAAAATATTGTCAATTATAATAGGGTTTTGGGCGGTAGCCCAAAAATAACCGCGTTGGCAAGGGAGCTCTATAAACATATTATCAAAGGCAAAATTGACGAGACTGATTGGATTACGGCCGAGGTGGTAAAAGCTGGCGAGAATGCTTATCGTGATGTCCAAATTGCTTTTGCCAATGAAATGGCTCTTTTATGCGAGGCTATGGGCGCTAATGTTTGGAAGGTGCGAGAATTAATTAACGAGTGCAAGAAAGTTAAAGATACCAGGTCAGAGGCGCTCCGACAAATGCATCTCCCCGGCGCTGGTGTTGGCGGTCATTGTATCCCTAAGGATCCCTGGCTTTTAATTTATGGGGCCAAAGATTTGATTGATCCTAAAATCATTCCCTTGGCACGCCAGATTAATAATTTTATGCCTCGTCATATGATGGATTTATTAAAAGAAGCACTTAAAGAAGCCGGCAAGGATATCAATTCCGTAAAAATTGCGGTTTTGGGCTATGCCTACGCCGGCAATTCTGATGACTGTCGCAACACGCCAACAGATACGCTACTTAAGCTGCTTGGTCAAACCGAAGCCAAGGTAATTGTCCAAGACCCGTTTGTTAAAGATTACAAATTGCCGCTTGATCAAGTTCTCAAAGGCGCCCAAGCAATTATTTTGATGACTGACCATGATCAATACAAAAAAATATCTTTGAGTAAATTAAAGAAACTAATGAAAGTTACCAAACCCATCATCGTCGATGGTCGAAATTGTTTTAATAAAGAAGAAGCCCAAAAAACCGGGTTTATTTATAAAGGAGTGGGGAATATTTAAGTAATAAGTCAAAAGTAATAAGTTCAAGTCAAAAGTTTTAACTTATTAGCTGAAGTTTTGACTTTTGAGTTTTTACTTTTAAGCTAATTATGCATTTACTCGCGCCTGCCAATCCAAAAGAACTAATTGATCGCCTTCAATGGTTTAAAACGCCAGAGGCCTTAAAATTGGCGAAGGAAAAAAAGGTCGAATTTGGCGTTGAAGTGAAAGGACCACTGGAAAATATTACAGAGCAGCCCCTCGACTACGCTCGGGGTAAACCGATGTATTGGGGCTTACACTTGCCCGATTTGTTGGCTACCGAATGGTACTACCATCCGGAACAGCGCGCTCTGATGATGAAAGAGTTGGAACGGGTGGCCGCCTTGAAACCCGATTACGCGGTTTTGCATGGCATTCATTTACTTTGGAAGCCACCGATCAAGGAGTCAGTCCATCGCTTTGTCGATAGCAGCCCAGCCGAAGAATATTTTAAGATTTTGGAAGCTAACATTGTCTTAATTGACCAACTCAAAAAACTCTTTAACTTAAAGCTGGAGAACTTCCCTTTATATTTCTACTATATGAAGGGCGAAGAATATTTGCCGTATACTTCTCTTTCAACTGGCATCGGCCGGTTGGATGATCTTTTATATCTCAAGAAGAAAACCGGGGTGGAGATTATGTTTGATATCGAGCATATGATTATTGCTTTAAACTTTCTCAACCGAAAGCGGAATTATCGCCATTTGCCGATCAAAAAAATCGAAAAACTCACGCCTGACGAGCAAAAACTCAAAGAAATTTTTGGCTTTTATCTTAAAAAAGGCTACATTCCCTATTTGGATCGAGAAGTAACGCTCGAAGAAATGATTAAGAAGATTGATAGTCGCTATTATCATGTTACAGGCTCTTTGCAGGATGTAATAACTGGTAAAAAAGTGACGTCCCACGCGCCAATTGAGATAAAAGACCAGATTTTCCGAAAAAATATTAGAAGTGTTTTAGCCCAAAAACCGGAAGTGATGCTGATGGAAGTTTCGAACTCAAAAATTGGTGGCAAAACTTGGGCTCATTTAAGGCCAAACGAAACCGAGATCTCTTTTCGTAATTTGTGTCAGATTTTGTTAGAGGAACTCTGAATTTTAAGTTGTTAATAAACGAGAAGGGCAGCGGCTGCTACCCTTCATATGGTTCCCCTCGTTTGGTTGGCATTCTCCTACGCTGGCCACGGGCCGTGGATGATGAAGTCGGTCTGACCGAATCGCCAGAGGCCCGATTCGGTGTCGTACTCGGCACCCGGGCAGGTAACCTCCCATGACGATTGGATGTCACCCTTTTTCAGTTGTGCAGCGCTGGGGTTCTGACGGTCGTATTTCACATAGACATTGTCATCATCTCCGTTGGAAATCTGAAGAAACCAGAGATGCTTGATGGCCTCTTCGAATGGCACCGGGCCGTCTTTGCAGAGGTCATAGTACTTTGTTGGGCCCCAACCTTCCCATTCACCCCAATAAGCCGCTAGAATTGGCAGCCGTGCGTTCTGCAGTCTCGCGTTGGCCCGGGTGATGAACTTCGCTTTGCCGCCATGTGCCCAGCGCCGCAGCCGGAAGGTGTAGGGCGAAAGGAAGTGACTGGCGACAAACCCGAGTATGAGGGCTATCAACATGATTGGCAGCATGTTCCAGACGAAGACATCCCTGAAGTCTTGCGGGCTTGGCGGCGGCCACGTACCCGTGGCGCGTTCGTAGATCCAGCGGTTGAGACCATGGCTGGTGAATAGGCTGAAGACCCCAAGCGTACCCCAGGCGACAGCCAGGTAGGTCAACCCCTCGATGAGACTTTCCCAGATCCTCTTCTTCGGCGGGTTGAGATCTAGCCTCACGGGGACGATCTCGATCGATTTCTGCAATCCAGTTCTCCCTTCTCGGAGCTAGCTATTAGTCTAGGGTAGAAATTGACGAATGTCAAGCAAATTAACCCCTTTCGTTTAATAATTTATGCAGGATTTTGTTAGAGGAACTCTGAAGATAGAGACTAGGGACTAGCGACTAGGATATTAATATCCCCTATTTTTCAACGGCTCAAGGGGTGAGCCATTGGATGTAATCCCCTCAATAGTGTGAGGGGATTATCGATTGACAGACAAAGTTTACTGCCCTATAATTTACCCAGCTGCTCGTAAGAGTAGGCGAGGCTGTTTGCCGCCCTTAGCGGGACGCTATAAAGGCAAGCGAGTAAAACTCTTGCACGGGAGGTGCAGAGATGGAACGCGGTAAGTATCGGCGGTTGGTTCGGGAGTTTCCGTTCGTGGAGGAGATACTCTGCCAGATCAGGATTTCCAGAAGTAGCCAGAAAGACCCTCTCCTTATCTGTGAAAGACCCGAGATCCAAATCGCCAGGGTCGACGAGAATTTCCTCCGGGCTGTCCTGCAACGCCTCTACGGCGAACACATCGACGCTCCGGCGCCAGGCTGGAATTGGTACTGGGAGAGACTTTGGGCGTCCGATGCTGAAGGAACGATCAAAGATGTGGATGTCGGCTACTTCGGCAGGGGCGTTCCAACCGATGAAAACCAGCCGCTCATCGGATTCCTTCAGGGCTTCGAGCGCTCCTCCCACTTCGTAATCAGCCGGGAGGAGCTGACCTGCTCCGAGGACTACGAGCGCCAGTACAGCATCAAGCTGACTATCTACAAGCCCTCTAGACGCATCGACCTGTCTGGCAAAGTAGTGGCATATGTTGTTGAGCGGGACCGCAAGGAAGCAAAGGAAAGGGAAGCTCTAGAGAAAAGGTGGGCCACTTTCCTTGCAGAGGGGACGGAAGTGCTCTACCTGGGTAAGCCCTTCTGCTTTCCCCAGTGGAACTACGTGTTCTGCAAGGGGGTCGGCAGAGTGGATCCGATCGAGCTGTTCCGTAGAATGCACCTCGACCGAGGGATGCTCTCGCAGATCTTCGTCGAGCGACATTCGGGAAAGGCGTGGGTCGGCTACTACGATCTGTCGTTCGACCAGCGACCGAAGCAGTCAACTGTAGCCTCGTACAAAGCTCTGGCAGATCATGTTTTGCCTTTCGGCGATGTCGAAGCCTGGACGGCACTGGCAAAGTTGATTGGCAAGACACTTAAGGTGGCCCAAGGCCTCGACGACCCTGAGATCTTGCGTATCCATCACCCCGACGGTCGAGTTGTGTCGCCTGAAGGGTTACCGCCGCGGGTCATAATCGCCAGGCGATAAAGCTGGCGTGGCTAGTGTGCGTACAGGGGGGCAGCCCAACGTGGGCTGCCCCTTCTCTTTTCTAACACCTCACCCCGTTGAGGTGTTAAATGTTTTATCTTATACTAAACTTATGCCTTGGTATATTTATGCCCTTTTGGCAGTTGCCATCGGTTCTTTTGGCGGCATTTTGCAAAAATGGGCCCTCAATTTAAAAGTCAATAAACTCCAGTTTTTGGCTTATGTTTTTACTGGACTGCTGATTTTTTATTTTTTCTATAATATCAATCATCTCTCCAGCCTTATTACGAGCCCAGCATTCAATCTCTATCTTCTCTGGGGATTTTTAGCGGCTATTTTTTCGATGATTGGCAATATCGCCGGGCTTTTTGCCTACGAAAAAAGTGCCAACCCGGGCTATGTTCAGGTTGTTGCCAGTCTCAACACGATATTAGTCATGTTTGCTGTTGTGATCTTATTTGGATCGTCTATCAGCTTTTTAAAAGTCATTGGCGCTGTCATTTCGGTTCTTGGTCTGATCCCGTTATTTTATCGTAAAAATAACCTAAATTCTCATCATGGTTGGCAGCTCCCGGCGATATTGGCAATGCTCTCATACGGGGCGATGTTTTTGGTAGTCAAACAAATGTCCAATCTTGGATTTAGCGCTGCCGAGATTCTTTTAGTGCTTTTCTTTTTTGCTTCAATCGGTTTTTGGATCCTGCATTTGAAAAAAAGGCCTAAGCCGGTCAATAGCCGATATCCGATATTTATCCCGATTATTGCCTATATTTTAGTCGCTTTTTTGGCAAATTTATTTAATTTTACGGCGATCAATATTGCCCCTAATGCCGGTTATGTTTTAACTATTGGCAACCTAGGCGTGATTTTGGTCCTGATTTTGGCAATAATATTTTTCCCGAGTGATAAGGGCGGAGAATTTAATTTGGCCAAATGGTTGGGGGCGCTGCTAATAATTTTAGGTGTGATTTTGACGATTATCTGAAACACTTGACATTCATTGACTAAGATGTAAAAATCTGCCAATTTAAAATAGCAAGCGACTTTTTAGCGAGCTAATCGTATAGATCTAACAACTAAATTTAAAGAAGAATGGAGGCGGAGTGAAATTAAACGCAGGGGTTATTGGTGTTGGCAATATGGGCAGACATCACGCCCGTAATTATGCCGAGATTGCTTCGACAGATTTGAAGGCTGTGGCTGATATCAATCCCAAAACAGCCAAAGAAGTCAGCAGCCATTATAAATGTCGAAGCTACGATGATTATAAAGTAATGCTTGAGAAAGAAAAATTAGATCTTGTCTCAATTGCCGTGCCAACAAAGTTTCATAAACAAGTGGCCCTCGACTGCATCGCTCGAGGCATTAACATTTTAATCGAAAAACCCATTGCTGCCACGGTTGAAGATGCTAAAGAGGTGGTGCAGAAGGCAAAACAACGGGGGATTAAATTTACGGTTGGCCATATTGAACGTTTTAATCCGGCGGTATTGAAACTAAAAGAGATGATCGATCAGGGCAAACTTGGTGAAATCGTGGCTATAACCGCTTTTCGTCTCGGCCCCACGCCAAATCATATTAAAGATGCTAATGTCATTGTTGATATCGGCGTTCATGATATTGATATTATGAACTGGTTTTTTGGCAAATTACCAGCCCGGATTACGGCTCAAGGTGGACGGGCTTTGATTAAAAATACTGAAGATCATATTGAAGCCTTTTTGGATTACGGTTCAGGCACAGGAATTATGTTGGCAAATTGGATTACTCCGCTCAAAGTCAGAAAATTAACGGTATCGGGGGAAAAGGCCTACGTTGAATTAAATTATATCACTCAAGAATTGGATATTTATGAATCCAATGTTATCACCGAAAGTGACGATTTTGGCGAATTCTTAATCAAGTTTGGCAAAAATCAGAAAAAAAAGACCATTACCGTTAAAAATATTGAACCACTTAAGGCGGAAATCATCGCTTTTGCCAAAGCAATCAGAACCAACACCCGTCCACCGGTCACTGCGCGAGAAGCAATTGACGCTTTAGATATTGCCCATAAGATTACCAAACAAATTACATAAGAATTAACAATTTCCAATTTCCAATTTTCAGTCAATTTTCAATTATTCAATGATCAAACATTTGAAAATTTAAGCATTGAAAATTCAATGTAAATTAAGAATTAAAAATTGAAAATTTATGCCCAAACGAAAGATAAAAAAACAAACCTTTTCTGTTCATCCAACTGCTATGATCGAGGATAATGTTCAAATTGGTAGTGGTACAAAAATTTGGCATTACGCCCAAATCCGTCATGATACTAAAATCGGTCAAAATTGTGTTATTGCCAACTCTGTTTTTGTTGATTTTGAGTCAGAGATAGGCGATAACGTTAAAATTCAAAATCACGCGATTGTTTATCATAAAGCCATCATCGAAGACGGAGTTTTTATTGGTCCAAATGTCTGTTTTACCAATGATAATAACCCCCGCGCAATTAACCCTGACGGCAGTATTAAAGGGGCTGATGATTGGGAAGTTTCAACAATTAAAATCGGCAAAGGCGCGGCCATTGGTGCCCATTCGGTGATTACGCCGGGCGTCACTATCGGACAATTTGCCATGGCTGGTTCCGGTTCGGTGATTAGCCGAGATGTGCCAGATTTTGCTTTGGTTTATGGCAATCCTGCTCGAATCCGCGGCTTTGTCTGTAAATGCGGTAAAAGAATAAATGATTTCGACCAAGCGAGCACAAAAGTTATTGGTAGGTGTAAATGCGGCTTAAAAATTGAAATCGCAAACGATGCTTACAAAGCAATGAAAAATCAAGAGCCCAAAAGACGGATATGGCTGAGATAGACAAAGTTTGGAAAATTGAAATACCGGAGAATCAAAATATAGCGATCATGCTTTCCTTCCCGCCAAAATATTATAAAGATAGAATCAACAAACTCGGATTTGTCGGAAAAGATACGGTGTTGCTTGATGCTGGTTGCGGAGCAGGATATTGGTCAATCGCAGCATCGTATTTTAATAAAAAAGTTTGTGGCATTGATTTGGCGGAAAAATATTTATCCTACGCGAAAACTTTAAAAAAGAAGTTTAATCGGGCAAATATCGATTTAAAATCCGGTAAGATTGAAAAGCTGCCCTATAAAGATAATTATTTTGATTACATCATCTGCTACAGCGTTTGGATGTTTACCGATAAAGAAAAGGCCTTAAAAGAATTCTATCGTGTTTTAAAGCCATCTGGGAAAATATATCTAGGCAGTATCATCGGTTATAGTTGGTATCCAAGATTGATTGTCCAGGGGATAGGGCAAGGAAAAATAAGCTTAGTTGTTGATTGCGTGAGAGCAATGTATAAAAAAATACCCTCAACCGCTATTGGGACAAAGAAAATTTTAGAAGATAATGGTTTTTCCGCGATCAAACTATCATCCGATGCCAATATTGGCAATAAAAAAATTAAAGTTAAGCCCATTTATAATGCCAAAAGATGGGGTTTTTGGGAGATTTTTGAAGTCTTAGCGGAGAAAAATCAATAAAGTCAAACGATAGACCAGCAATCGACCAACGATAGACAAACAATTGTATCACTATAGTTGGTCTATTGAGTCACTATCGAGTGACAGAATTAAATTGAAAGGATGGAATGAAAATTAACATTGCCGCGCCGCAAATCGGCAAAGAAGAAATTAAAGCGGTAACAGAGGTACTTAAATCAGGCGTCATTGCTCAAGGGCCTAAAGTGGCTGAATTAGAAGAAAAGTTTGCCAAGTTTATTGGCGTAAAGTTTGCGATTGCCACTTCTTCAGGCACGACCGCTCTACATGGGGCGCTCTTAGCCCATGGGATCGGTCCAGGCGACGAAGTTATCACTTCCCCCTTTACCTTCATTGCTTCAGCTAATTCAATCCTTTACACGGGCGCCAGGCCAGTTTTTGTTGATATCGATGAAGAAACCTTCAACATTGATCCAGAAAATATCGAGAAAGCTATTAATAAAAAGACAAAAGCGATTATGCCGATTCATCTTTATGGCTCATCTTGCAATATGACAAAAATAATGGCCATCGCCAAAAAACACAAACTTGTTGTGATTGAAGATGCTTGTCAATCTCATGGAGCCGAGTGGCGTGGCAAAAAAGTCGGCTCATTTGGTACTGGCACATTTTCTCTTTATCCGACAAAGAATATGACTACCGGTGAAGGAGGGATGATTACCACAAACGATAAAGATATTTATGAGAAGGCCTGTTTAATCCGCGCCCACGGTTCGAAAGTGCGTTATTACCATGACATTTTAGGTTATAATTTTAGAATGACCGATATTGAAGCAGTCATTGGGATTGAGCAACTAAAAAAACTGCCAAAATTTAATAAAGTGCGTCAAAAAAACGCGGGGTATCTCTCGAAAAATCTTTCAGGGATTGCGGGCCTTATTACCCAATATATTGATAAGAATATTACCCATGTTTTTCATCAATATACCATCCGCATAACATCCGAATTTGGCTTGAGCCGAGATGAAGTTAACAAGAAATTAAACGAAGCCGGCATTGGCACAGCCGTGTTTTATCCTTTGCCAATTAATGAACAGAAGGTTTACAAGAGTCTAGGTTACAAATCTGATACCCCCATTGCCAAAAAAGTCTCGAATGAAGTTTTGTCATTGCCAGTGCATCCAGGCTTGAAAAAAAGCGATTTGAGATATATTGTTAGAACATTGAAAGTCATAAGTCAAAAGTAATAGGTAATAACTACAGGTCAAAAGTTTTCAACTTATTAGTTGAAGTTTTGACTTTTGCGTTTTGACTTTTGAATTAAACATATGCTTACTTTACGCAACAAATCTATCCTGGTAACCGGCGGCGCCGGATTTATTGGCAGCCATCTTGTCGATGCCATAATTAAAGAAAAACCGGCCAAAATTATTGTCGTTGATAATTTTTTCTTGGGCAAAATGGAAAATCTCTCCGAGGCAAAGAAAAATTTTCCCAAACTGAAAATCATTGTACAAGATGCCACCCATTTCGAGACGATGAAACGAATTATTAACCGGGAAAATATCGATGTGGTTTTTAATTTAGCGACGAAAGCATTGGAACACTCTTTTGTTGACCCTGATGACGCTTATATGGTCAACGTCAATTTAGCCAGCGTTCTCTTGCGGCTTTTACATCAAAAAAGATATAGAACTCTTATCCATTGCTCCTCTTCCGAGGCCTATGGTACGGCCCAAAAAGTCCCAGTCACTGAAGAACACCCGCTCTGTCCGCACACGCTTTATGCAGCGGGGAAAGCGGCGGCTGATTTAATGATTCGTTCTTACTATCACACCTATAAATTGGATGTGGCAATTGCCCGGCCTTTTAATACTTACGGCCCAAGGCAAAATGAAGGTATTTATGCGGCTGTAATCCCAATCACTCTAAGAAGGATCACTTCTGGCGAGCCACCGATTATTTATGGTGATGGCAACCAAACCCGCGATTTCATCTATGTAAAAGACACTGCCCGGGGGATTCTTGAGGTCTATAAACATGAAAATACTCGTGGTAAAGAGATTAATATTGCCTATGGCCGGGAAATTAAAATAAAAGATCTGATTAAAACGATTATTAAAGAAATGGGTTATAATGGAAAGATTTTAAGAAAACCTGCTCGAGTGGCCGACGTAAAAAGACATTTGGCGGGCACGAACCTTGCCAGGAAATTAATCTGCTTTAGGCCAAAATATAACTTTTCAGAAGGTATACAGAAGACCATCGAATGGTACAAAGAAAAGTTAAAAGTGAAAACTAAAAAGTAAAACTGATGAAGAAAATTCCTTTAATTAGGCCTGAAATTGATGCCTCATCACTTTGTCAGGCGGTCAAGAAAATCGCCAAAACCGGCCGCTTGACCAAAGGCCCTTTTCTTGAAGAATTTCAAGATAGTTTGGCGCGCTATCTTAAAGTTAAATATGTTTTTGCTGTCTCCAGTTGCACCGCCGCGTTGCATTTAGCTCTGTTAACGGCCGATGTAAAAGAAGGAGACGAAGTTTTGGTTTCCGATTTTTCTTTTCCTGCTTCAGCTAATGTGATTGTTCATACCGGTGCAAGGCCAGTTTTTGTTGATATCGATTTAGAGACTTTTTGCCTTAATATCGATGATTTGAAAGCGAAAATATCAAAGAAAACAAAAGCAATTATAGTCGTCCATGCCTTCGGCTATCCGGCAAGTATGAGCGAAATCCTCGAGATTGCTAAAAAACATAAGCTTATCGTGATCGAGGATGCCGCTTGCGCCATTGGCTCAAAACACAAAGGTAAATATTGCGGTACTTGGGGCGATCTTGGCTGTTTTAGTTTCCACCCGCGCAAATTACTGACTACTGGCGAGGGTGGAGCAATCGTAACCAACAATTCAAAATTAGCTGAAAGAATTGAAGTTTTAAGAAATCATGGTGGTATATACACCAAGAAAGGTTGGGAATTTGTCAAAGCCGGCTTTAATTATCGCTTAAGTGAATTACAGGCAGCTTTGGGGCTTGAACAACTAAAAACTCTAGACAAAACGATTCAAAAACGGCAAAAATTAGCCCGTAAATATCTACAAAAATTGGGGAGAATAGAAGGCATCGTCATATCGAGCGAGCCGAAAGATGGGTTTTTCAATTTCCAGTCCTTCATCGTCTTATTGCCCGAAAAAATTAATCGAGACGAATTAATCAGATACCTGAGTGAAAGAAATATCGAAACGACCTTAGGTACCTACGCGATGCATTTACAAAAGACTTACAAAGATTTTAAACCCGATAAATGTCAGAATTCCGAATATGCTTACAAACATTCTTTGACTTTACCTTTATATGGTCAAATGAAGGAGAGCGAGATGAATTTTGTTGTCAAGAATCTCAAAGAATATTTAGCTAAAAATTAAAAAATTATGATTGAACAGGATTTAAAGATTATTAAAAATGAAATTGACAAAGCAATCCAAGACCTGCAGTTAAAGCTTGACGGATTGACAATTTTAACAGAGACAGCAAGCAATATTTATTTTTTAGCTCCTATAATTGCTTTGGCCGCCGGAGCAAGAAAAGTTTACGCTCTCTCTTCGACTACTAAATACGGCCAATTTAATGACATAGCTAAACGGACTTTTAAAATTGCGGAAAATCTTAACTTACTCGACTCGAGATTAGAAATTATTAAAAAAGAACACTTTAAAGCATATGATGAAATTGATATCGTAACCAATCTGGGCCATGTCCGGCCGCTAGATAAAACTGTTTTGCCTAAGTTTCGGAGTGGAACGATAATTAGCTATATGTATGAAGCGTGGGAGTATCGACCAGCTGATTTGGATTTAAAATTATGCCAAAAAAATAATCTTTCGGTTTATGGTATTAACGAAGAACATCCTCTGGTAAATTGCTTTGCTGAAGCTGGACTAATAGGCTTAAGATTGATTTTTGATTCAAAAATTTCTCTTTTAAACGCCAAGATTGCAGTTGTGAGCCGAGACAAATTTGGTCGAGAAATAGTAAAAAGTATTCGAAAATTTAACAATACCGTTGTTTTAATTGATGATTTTACGAAAAACTTTGCAAAGAATTTGAAAGATTTAGATTTATTAGTGATCTCAGATTACAACTATCTCAAGACAATTATTGGTGATCAAGGAATTATTCGACCCCAAAATCTTAAACTTCAGTCTCCGAATGTTAAAATTCTTCAATATTGCGGTCACAATAGGTTAGCGGACATAAAAAAAATGCATATTCCGATTTATCCAGACACAGAACTTGAACCTCAAAGAATGTTCTTGACGCTAGGAGATATCTCCTACAGGTCAATTGTCAGATTGTATACAGCTGGTTTAAAGGTTGGGGAAATTGCTTTTCATAAAGATTTTGGTAAACTAAAGTTTCGATCCTTAATCCAACCAATAAAATGAAGCTCCGCCGACAGGAGTCGGCGGTATCTTCTCCTCCATACTAAAACGAAATCACGGAGTTGCCAATGAATGTCGCTATTATCGGCAGAACACATATTCTTTTAGAAACTGCCAAGCTCTTAGAAAAAGAAGGCCATAAAATCAAGCTAGTAGTTACTGCTAAAGAAGCACCAGAATACAAAGTGTCTGTAGCTGATTATCGAAAATTTGCTAGACAAATAGACGCCCATTTTATAGAAACGCAGAACATTAACAAAGAGATAGAATTTTTAACCAAAAAAATCCGAATATTTAATATTCAGATTGGTTTAAGCATGAATTATACCAATGTAATTTACCAAGAGATTATAGATTTGTTTCCTTTGGGGATTTTGAATGCTCATATGGGTAATTTACCCAGATACAGAGGAAACGCAACTATTAATTGGGCAATTATCGCTCGAGAACCAAAAATGGCCTTATGCATCCACTATATGACGGGGGGCGAGCTCGATAGTGGAGATATTGTTGCTCGAGCCTACAAAAAAATTACGCTTAAGACAAAAGTAACCGAATTCTACGACTGGATGGAAGAAAAAATACCTATTATGTTTAAAGATACTCTTGCCATATTAGCTAAAAATCCAAAATATATTCTCGAAAAACAATCGACAAATCCAAAAGATATTTTGAGATGTTACCCCAGAATTCCTAAAGACAGTCAAATTGATTGGAAAAAGAGTAATGTAGATATTTTAGCCCTAGTTAATGCTTCGGCTGAACCATTTCAAGGCGCTTACACATTTTATAATGGCCAAAAAATAATTATCTGGGATGCGGAATTATTTTTCGACGAAGAAAATTATCTAGCTGTACCTGGTCAAATTGCGGATATTAACAAAAAAGGTGGTCATATTGTTGTGATTTGTGGTAAAGGAAAAATAAAAATTACCGAAATTCAAATTGGTGATTACCGAGGAATCCCAAGTCGCCAAATCAAGTCGATAAGGAAAAGATTTGAATAAAGACGAAAGACAGAATCTCATTTTGGTGGATCTTAAAAAAGCCGTTGACGCCGGTGTGGACGCGGGGGCGGTGGTTACCAAAAGTACCAAACCTTTTTCTATCGTTGCCGGGGTTCCGGCCAAAAAGGAGCAGGGCTTAAAAGGATAATGGATGAAAAAAGTCCTAATTATTGGTGCCGGAGAAGGTGGTAAAAGATTATTAGGAGAAATTGAACGCGCTCACTCGAATTTAAAAGTTTTGGGTTTTTTAGACGATAATCAAAATTTGCAAAAAAGTAAAATCCATAATTTGCCGATATTGGGGACCACCGGCAAACTCACCGTTTTTAAAGGAAAAGTTGACGAAATTATCATTGCCATTCCATCACTTAGAGGAAGCAAGCTCTCTAAAATTGTCAATAAGATACAAGGAATGGAAATCCCCTTTAAGATTATGCCGGGTATTTTTGAGTCTATTGAATATTATTCTAGAAAACAGGTGGAAGCGGGAAAAATTAGAGAAATTGAGCTGGCTGATTTACTTAACCGCGAATCAATTGAGATTAATCTTGACCAGGTCAGTAGTTATTTAAAAAATAAAAGAGTTTTAATTACCGGGGCGGGAGGTTCAATCGGTTCAGAAATTGCTCGCCAGGTTTCCCAATTTCAGCCGGAAAAATTGATAATTTTGGATATTTACGAAAACAATCTTTACGAATTGCAGGATGAGCTGAATTGCCCTTTTGAACCAGTTGTTGCCGATATCAAAGATGTTAAACATTTAAAATATATTTTTGAAAAAACCCAACCGCAAATTATTTTTCATGCAGCGGCTCATAAACACGTTCCTCTAATGGAAGGGGAGCCGAGGGAAGCGGTTAAAAATAACATTCTCGGTTCCGCCAATCTGCTTGAGTTGGCAAAAGAATTTTCGGTGGAAAAATTCATTTTTATCTCAAGCGACAAGGCGATCAATCCGTCTTCAATTATGGGAGCGACCAAAAGATTTACCGAACAACAAATTAATAGCATTGAATATTCAAAAACCATTTTCTCCATCGTCCGTTTCGGCAATGTTTTGGGTAGCTCCGGTTCGGTAATTCCGCTTTGGAAAAAACAATTAAAGATGGGAAAACCGTTAACCGTCACCGACCCGCGGATGCGGCGATTTTTTATGACCATTCCCGAAGCGGTATCATTGGTTATCCAAGCGGGAGCACTTGCCAACCATAGCGAAGTTTACGCCTTAAAAATGGGTAAACAATATAAAATTCTTGATTTGGCCAGCGATTTTTTAAAACTTTCCGGTTTTGTTCCGGATAAATCAGGGAAAATCAAAATTACCCAAAAAAGGCCAGGGGAAAAATTGTCAGAGACTTTATATGAAAATGGCGAAAAAATTTCGCCATCAACCCATGATAAAATTTTAATTGTCCATCCTAAAAAAGTTCATAACTTTCAAGTCTCCAAAATATTAAATAGTTTTAAAAATTCAATTGATAATTTATCCTATAATGACATTGTCAAACTTCTAAAAACAACCATCCCGACTTTTATTACGGATCGTGAATTGATAAAAAAGCCCCCAAAAACACCCCGAAAAATACAATTTGCCCCGCCGGCGGTGGGCAATGATGAAATTTCTGCCGTTGGTTTGGTTTTAAAAAGCGGTTGGTTAACCATGGGAGAAAAAGTCATTGAGTTTGAAAACAAATTTGCCCAGTTCCATCAGATAAAAAATGCCTTAGCCGTTTCTTCAGCGACCGCCGGCCTTCATTTAGCCCTTCTTGGGCTTGGGGTGGGTCCAGGAGATGAAATTATTCTTCCCGCCTACACTTTTGCTTCTTGTGCCAACACGATTGTTTGGACCGGTGCCAAGCCGATTTTCGCCGATATTAGTCAAAATGGTTTCTTGATTGATCCACTTGACGCGGAAAGAAAAATTACTCCTAAGACCAAAGCCATTATGGTCGTTCATTTTGGTGGCCAAATGGTCGAGATGGACGAAATCTTACAAATTGCAAGAACTCGTCATCTTAAAATTATTGAAGATTGCGCTCATAGTCCTGGTGCCAGCTATCATGGCCAGTTCGCGGGCACCATTGGCGATGTCGGCGTTTTTAGTTTTTATGCCACCAAGAACATCACCACCGGCGAGGGGGGGATGGTCATTACCAATAATGATGGATTGGCGGCGAAAATGAGAATTCTCCGCCTCCATGGACTGAGCGCCGACGCCTTTAACCGTTATTCAGCTAAAGGCCACTGGTTTTATGAAATCATTGAAGCCGGTTTTAAATATAATCTAACCGATATCGCTGCTGCCATTGGTTTGGAGCAATTAAAAAAATTAACTAAGTTTAACCATCAAAGAGAGCAAATTGCCAAGCAATACAGCGATTTGTTAAGTGGCCGAAACGACTTGGTCTTGCCGGCAGTTTTACCGGGAAGAAAAAATGTTTGGCAACTTTTTCCGATTTTAGTTGAAGCCTCAAAAAGAAATCAATTGATTGAAAAAATGGCTGACTTTAACATTGCCACGAGCGTTCATTTTATCCCTTTGCATTTGCAACCTTTTTATCGTGAAAAATTCCATTTTAAAAAAGGCGATCTACCCGTCACTGAGGAGGTTTTTTCGAAAGAAATCTCTTTACCGATTTACCCTGGTCTGCAGGGGAAAGACGTTAAATATATTACTGAAGTTTTAAAATATTTAATCGCAAGATAATGAAAAAAAATAAATACCAAAAACCCAAATTTAACCGGTATGGCCTAACGCAATGGTATTGGTTGGCCCGCCATCACCAAAATCTCAAGCTTGGCCGAAACACTCAAATCGGACCCTTCACGGCACTAGATTGCCAAGAAGGGTTAATTATCGAAGACAATGTTAAAATTGGCTTCCATTCGACGATTATCACTTTTTCGGCAATTGACAACAAAAAGGGTCCGGTGATTCTTAAAAGAAACTGCAAAATTGGTGCCGGTAGCATCATTATGCCCAAAGTGACGATTGGTGAAAATTCAATTGTCGGCGCCAATTCATTTGTCAACCGATCGGTCCCCGATAATGAAATTTGGTTTGGTACGCCGGCAAAATTCAAAGCTAAGATTCGAACCCAAAAAGAAAGAAAAGTCTCATTTTTTAAAAAATTGATCGTTAAAATATGGGAAAAAAATTAAGAATTTTACACGCTCCTTATGAAATCGCCGGCCAGGCTTATACGATATCACGCGCTCAACGAAAGTTGGGCTACGAAAGCGATGTTATAGTTTTTAACCGTTCGCCTTTTGGTTATAAACCCGATGTAAATTTAAACCTAAGTCAATATCGTTTTTTTCTTTATGATTTTGTCAGATTAAATGCTTTTTTGAAATTTGCCTTAAAATATGATGTTTTCCATTTTCATTTCGGGGAAAGTTTCTTGAAGTTTAACTTTGACTTACCAATTTTAAGATTTTTGGGTAAAAAAGTGGTTATGCAATATTGGGGCTCGGACGTTCACCAAACTGATATTTTGCCTAAATATACCAACTGGACAAAAGAAACAATAGCAAAAATTTACCCCGGCAAGGGAGATGACACTAAAAGAAAAAAATTGGCAAAAATCGCCCGGTGGGCGAACCAAACGATCGTAGGTAGCTATGCCCTTTTGCCATACACCAAAGAAAGTATGGTTATTTCTCAAGCGATTGATTTAGAAAGCCTGCCTTTTATTGGCGCTAAGGCTAAAAAAGAGATTACCATTGTCCACGCCTCAACGGACAAAGATATTAAAGGAACAGACCAAATTTTGGAAGTGGTGGAAAAATTGAAAAAAGCCAAATTTCCAATCAAATTTGTTTTAGTTGAAAACAAAAAAAGGCGAAAAGCCCTGGAAATTTATAAAAAAGCCGACATTTTAATTGATAATGTTTTACAAGGGCATTATGGAATTTTTGCAATTGAGGGAATGGCTTTAGGTAAACCTGTCGTTTGCTTTACCCACCCCAAATTTAAACACTATTATCATCACTTGCCGATTGTGAATTCTTCGCCCCAAACAATTTATAAAGATTTAGTTAATTTAATCAAAAAACCTCAACTCCGCGCGAAATTGGGCCGTGAAGGCCGAAAATACGTTGAGAAGAACCACGATGCTTTGATAATTGCTAAAAAGTTAATTAATCTTTATCAAAAACTTTAATGTTTAACCATTTTAAACGCTTGGGAATTCAAGTGATGGTTTACGGATTAGGCGATGCAATCAACAAATTGATTGCGATTTTAATTTTGCCATTATTTACCAGATATCTAAGCCCAGCGGATTACGGAGCGGCTGCGGTTTTGTCAGTTAGCGGCTCTTTTATCATCGGGGTGGCTGATTTAGGGCTGATTACCGGTGTTTATCGTTATTATCACGAAGCGAAATCAAGAGAGCGCCGGTTATTTTTTTCCACGACCTTGATCTTTATTGTTGCCTTGACGATTTTAATCGCCTTGTTGGCATTTATCTTTTCTAACCAAATTTCAACAATTTTTTTCCGTTCACCGAATTTTAGTTATATTATTATCCTCAATTTTTTGACAATTCCGCTCTATATGATTACGGTGATGCCTCTAACTCGTTTAAAATTGGAAGAAAACGCCAAAGCGTTTACTTTTTTTAGCGTCTCACGGGTGGTAACTGGAGTGATATTAAATATTATTTTAATTGTTGTTTTAAAAAGAGGCCTAAACGGCTTATTTGAGGGCCCATTTCTCAATAGTATTTTATATGCGGTTATTTTAGGCCTCTATTCGTTAAAGACCAGCGGATTAAAATTTTCAAAGACAATTTTTCTTAAACTTTTTGTTTTTGGATTTCCTTTTCTTTTGGCAACCATTGCTTTTTGGATTATGGATTGGGCCGACCGCTTTATTTTGGTTAGATTAACGAACTTATCAGAGGTTGGACTTTATAATTTAGGCTATTCAATTGGGATGGCAATTACCCTTTTGTTAGTTGCTTTTGAAGCGGCCTGGCCACCGTTTTACTTGGCAATTGCCCGTAAGCGGAATGCCAAAAAAATATACAGTGCCGTTTTTACTTATTACTCTTTAATTGTTGGTTTTTTTGTCCTTTTAATTTCTATTTTTGGCCGGGATTATTTTGAGTTCTTTACCAAAGAAGAATTTCATGGAGCCTATCTTGTCATCCCTTTAGTCACCCTTGCTTACGCGCTTAAAGGTAATTTTATAATTGCTGCCGTGGGCGCTTTTTTAAAGAAAAAATCATTTTACCAGTTTTATACCGAAGGAATCGCCGTACTTCTAAATATTGGCGGAATGTTTTTACTGATTCCTTTAATGGGGAGATTGGGGGCTGCTTGGGCGACGTTAGTAGCATATCTCATTTTGACACCGGTCATAATTTGGTTGTCGCGTAAAATTTATCCAATGAAATATGAATTAAATCGGATAATTCAAATTGTAGTTATCGGAGTAGGTTTATATGTCCTTGCCAAAACAATTTATCAACCGACTTTTTCAAATGTGATTATAAGATTTATTTTAGTTCTTTTTTATCCGATCGCTTTATGGTTGATCGGGTTTTTTAACAATGATGAAATAAAGCGGCTAAAATCAATCTATGCCAAATACAAATTGCGAGTTGCTCCATCGCTATTTAACAAATAAGTCTTTGTTCGATTCCATATCCAACCAGATGGCAAAACCGAAAGAAAAAAATCCCATCATCAAAGCGAAAACTAAGATAGTTAAAGTTGTCGTCGGCGCCTGATGATAGCGAAAATAAAGAACAAAAAATCTGATGGCTAAAGGAATGGCAACGATAATTATATTAACGAAACTTAAAAAATAAAATATTACCAAGGGGTGAAAATCACGGATCAGATATTTTTCTTTGAGCCTTTTAAGAAATATTTTAGTTAAAAAATAAGTGACATCCAAAGTATAGTGAAAAAATTTAATTCCCGACGTTTCTTTACCGTAGACGGGCTTTATCTCGATATCGGTAATTTTAAAATTATAAATATTAAGGCGGGAGAGTATATCTGCATTATAGCCATACCCCTTTTTTAAAGTGCCAATGTCAATTTTGGCCAGAGCTTTCTTGGAAATAGCGGTGTAGCCACTCTGGGGATCAATCAAGGGCCAATAACCGGTGGCAAATTTGGTCAAAAAAGTAGCGATAATATTGCCGATAAAACGGTGTTTAGGCATTACTTTGGAAACATCTTTGACCAGTAGCCGATTACCCTTGGTGTAATCAACTTTTTCTTCAACGACGGGCAGGCAAATATTTTTTAAATCTTTCGGATCCATCTGATTATCGCCAGCCATCACCCCGATACAGTCAAGCCCTAAATCCAACCCCTTTAAATAACCGACAGCAAGTGTTGCTCCCAGCCCTTTATTGGATTTATTATTAATGAGAAGAATTCTTTTATCATGATTTTTAATTTTCAGGATTTTTTCTTTGGTTTTGTCGCGACTGGCGTCATTGACGACAATTATTTGATCAACAAAACTGGGGATATTTTTTAAAGTATCGGAAATTAACAGCTCTTCATTGTAGGCAGGGACAACAACTCCGATGGTTTTATGATGGATCATTTGATGACAAATAGCTTTAAAAATGATAACAATAAGAATATATCAATATATTTTTTTAATACAATAGATAGCCAAAAATTATGGCAAGAAAAGAAATAAATGACCAACGACTTTTTGATGAGATTGCTCAAGAATATGCCAAAAAAGACATGGTTCCTTCTTCAATGATCGCGCGGAATTTTCAGTTGCTATCGGCGGCCAAATTAATCTTGAAAGATAAAAACAACTTGGGGCTAGTGGTCGATATTGGTTGTGGTGTTGGCGCCGCCGCCAAATATTTGAAAGGGAGCTATTCTTTTTATATCGGTATTGATCAGTCGGAAAGGGAAATTGCGCTAGCCAAAACTATCCATCAAAACAATCAGAAAGTAAGGTTTTTGGCCCAAAATGTTAAGACCGTAAAATTAAGGAAAAAAGCAGATTTGGTTCTTTCTTTGGGGGCCTTACATCATATGACTGATTTAAAAAAAGTTTTCCGGACACTTAAAGAAATCGCGAAACCAAACGCCTTACTCTTAATAATCGAGCCTCAAAAAAGCAATTTTATTATCAATTTTGCCAGAATCCTTCGGCAAAGGTTCGATCCTGCCTATTCCAAAGACCAAGTTTATTTCAAAGACAAGATATTAGTTAAAATTCTAAAAGGCGCCGGTTTACAGGACATTGAGGTTGATTTTCAAGGATTTTTGGTACCTTGTTTTGCTCAAGTAATTCTTCCTCCGCAAATGATCACTAAATACCTTAGTCTTTTGGCAACATTTGTAGATAGGGGGTTTAATCTTTTCCCACAAACTTTAAAAAAATATCTTAGTTTTAATATCGTGATCAAGGCTCGTTTTCCTAAAGGGGAGTAAAATGCCAAGAAATCTTTTTTTGAAATTTTTGCGAAAGAACCAAACCCAAATCTTAAAAATCATTCCTTTAATTTTGATCTTGGCCATTTACAGCTGGTTCTTTTTTCGAAATCTCGCAATGCTGCCCGATCCTAATGATCCTTTGGAATATATCGCACCGTCAGTTTGGCATACCCTTGTAGACATCTATCCCTGGCTTGACCGGATTATTATTGCTGACAGCATCCGCCTTTTTTCTTTGGTGATGCGCCCGGAAATTGCCGGAGCGGTTTATTTCGGCCTCATTAATTATCTGATTTTAATTATCGCCACGATCTGGGCTTACCGTCAAAGAGGATTCTGGACGGCTTTTTTATGCATTTTTTTCTTATCAATTTCTTATCCACTTTTACGTTATGCCAATTATGGCTATTCGGACGCGACGGTAGCATTATTTTCCCTCCTGGCTTTTATCGTCTGTTTTCGGGCTAAAAAGCGTTCTTTTTTATGGGCAGGCATTTTTACAGCCTTGGCTTTTTTTAGTAAAGTTACCGGTTTAGCCGTCTTGATTTTTTTCCTGGCGGATATGCTTTTTAAAAAAGATTTCCAGGGTTTAAAAAATTTTTTTCTGGGGATTATCATCGGCGTTGCCACCGCATTCAGTTTGACCATATTGCTTTTCGGTTTTGAATCGCTTAAGGAAACTATCCTTAAAATTGGCTTCAATTTTTCTTCAAATACTGAACCAAGAAGCATCATTGCCGATAGTGGCTACAATATTTTGCACCCAGAAATTTTACTGCCAGGCTACCTTGCCTTAATTGTTTTTATTGCCGGTTATAAAGATTTTCTCATCAGAAAGTTATTTCTTTTTTCTTTATTTTTTATTGGTTTCTTCGCAATTTTAGTGATCTTTTCCCACCACGTCATTGTTTATCCCCATTATCTTTTTACCGCCTATATTTTTGCGAGTATCGGGATGTCTTTTTACCTGGCCAAGATTTCCCAAAAAATTTCCGATTCGACAAAATATTTCTTGGCATTTTCGAGTGTAGTTTTAGTTTTTTTAGGAATTACTTTGGGGTTGGCTAGGCCCAATTTTTTAGAAAGTTACCTTGAATATGCTCCAACATGGTTTAAAGCTAGCTATGTAATTTTCTTTCTTATCATTATCCTGCTCATGGTTTTGATTGCTTCCTTGAAGAAGACAAGTCTGGCGATTGTCTTCATCATCCTGATGGCTTTTTTCGGAAGTCTTTTTACTAGCGCCAGCGCTTATTCTTATATTCACCGCCAAAAGCTAATTGCCACTTCGGCATATGTCTTTGCTCAAATTTTAGGCCAATCTCCCAGCGCCGAGGTAAAAGTTTATGCCGATTTTCCCAATGAGACAAGTAAAAACAGGGCTTTGTGGGTTTATTCATTGTTTTATGATCATCAGCACAATCGTGATTCCGCCTCTAAGAATCAGGAGGATATCGCCAGGACAATCACATTTATTGAAGAAAAAAACCTTGACAGCGATTGGAATTTCTTATTAACTGATAATGAAAAAGAAGTAAGGCTAAAATTTCCCCAAGCAAATATAATTAAAGCTCTGCCGGAATTTGGTCTCTATCTTTTTAGTCGTTCATAATTTAATCAATCTCGTCAAAAAGAAAGACACTCTCGTTTATTTATGATTAAAAAATTAAGTGGTAAAAAAATTGTCATGATGACGGTTTCTGATTTTACGCATGATTCACGGATTTTAAAAGAAGGTTTGAGCGCCCAAAAAGCCGGCCTGAAAGTTACTATCTTAGCTCATAAATCCTTCGAAACAAAGTCCTGCGAGACTATCCAGGGGCTGCGAGTTATTCGAGTCGAGACAATTTTTGATCGTTTTTTGAAGATGTTTAATAAAGGTCAGCTGGCCGATCGGAAAAGGGCATCTTTGCCTGGACCAGCTTTATTCGGCAGGATTTCGATGTATGCCTCTTTGATCGATATCTTTTTGGTTAACCGTCTTTTTGTTAAAGAGACTGAAAGAATCAAACCGGTCATTATTCATGCCAATGATGCGCCAACGCTGTTGGCTGCTTATCGGTTGAAAAAGAAGGGCTATAAAGTAGTTTTGGATGTTCATGAGTTTTTTTCGGAAATTTTGCCTAAGCCCTTTTATTTTTGGAAAAAGTTTTATGTTTATTTGGAAAAAAGAATTTCTCGACTGGACGGGATTTTCTCAGTTTGTCAAGGGATTCTTAACGAATTTAACCGTCGTTATGGCATAAAGGCAGTACCTCAAGCCGTTCTTTACAACACGCCGCCATACAAAAAAAGCCCTTTCCGGGTACCAGGTAAAAATCTTAAACTAATTTATGTTGGCCGCAATCTCCTATCCCGAGATTTAAGCAAAATATATGGCGCTCTCAAAAAGCTCCCGGGAGTTACCTTGACCAACATTGGGCCAGGCTGGGATAAGGGAAAAAATAAAACGGCTCAAATCACCAATCTCTCGGCATTGCCTTTTGATAAACTAATCCCCGAATTAAATAAATACGACATTGGCATTATTCCTTATATTCCCGATTGCTTAAATAATTCTTATTCAACTCCGAACAAATTTTTTGAATACATGATGGCAGGATTAGCAGTGGCCTCTTCTGATTTGGTGGAAATTAGGCGTATCATTGGCGAAGCCGACAATGGGGTTCTTTTTAATCCCACTAATTCAAAAGATATTGCTGAAAAGATCAAAACATTGATGACAAACCGCGAAAAGTTATCAAACTTTAAGAAAAATTCATTAAAAATCGCCAAAAAATATTGTTGGGAAAATCAAGGAAAAAAATTATTGGCGATGTATCGAAAGATTTTAAATCAATGAATATCTTTTTTATCCCGTCTTGGTATCCGTCTAAAAACAATCCGCACTCCGGCTTATTTATCAAAGAACAGGCGTTGGCGATTGCCGAAAATATTCCCGAAGTCAAAGTAATCATCAGCTTATGGGGTAATGAAGGCACCAAGATTAATTTTGAAAAACCCTTGGAAGTTTTGCCACACCTTTTAAATAGGTGGCAAGATATGCCCTTTCAAAAGAAAATTGGCAAAAATACTTGGGAATATAATACGCCTGCTTTGGAGTGGAGCGCCCGGTTTTTTTCAGGCAACATCAAGAGGATTTTAAAAGCCAATTTAATAAATTTTAAAAAAGCGCTGGACAATGTTGGTCCGATAGATATAATCCACGCCCATGTTGGTTTCCCCTCCGGTTTTATAGCGATGAAACTTGCCACCGCTTATCACCTGCCTTACGTTATTACCGAACACATGGGGCCTTTTCCCAATCCGCCTTTTTCTACCAATCGAAAACTTTTAGAATTAGTCACTGGGCCGTTAAGGAAAGCAAACCAGGTTGTTGCTGTTAGCCCGGCTTTAAAATCGGAAATTGCAAAATACAAAATCGATTCAGTTGTTATTCCCAATATGGTCGAGCCGAGTTTTTTCAAGCTCAAATTTCGTCAGCCGGGTCATAATTTTGTGTTTTTTACACTAGCCGAGATTTGTCCGGAAAAAGGGATTGAGGATTTAATCCGTGCCATAAAAATTGTCACCAAACAAACCCGAAATTTCTCTTTTCATATCGGTGGAAAGGGAAAATATCTAAAAAAATATCAACGACTAGCCAAAAGTTTACAAATTGATGATAAAATTATTTGGTTAGGTTTTCTTACGAGAAAACGGGTGGTCGAGGAAATGCAGAATTGCCAAGCATTTGTATTACCTTCGTATCATGAGTCCTTTGGGATGGTTTTCGCCGAAGCTTTGGCAGCTGGCAAACCAGTGATTGGGACGCGTGCCGGCGGCCCCGAAGCTTTTATCAGTCATAACAATGGTATACTGGTTCCTGTCGGTAGAGTTGACTTAATTGCCAAAGCGATGGTTAAAATGAAGGATTATATCGATGTATATTTGCCCGTAGAGATCAGACGATCGGTAATAAATAAATTTTCTTCTCAGGCGGTTTCGAAGCAACTTTTTGAGATTTATCAAAAAATAATTAAAAGGTTCTAGAAATTTATGAGATTTACATACCACAATTTAGAAAAACTTTTCTCGTTTTTAAAAAAAAATTATCCAATCACCCCTTTAGGGATGTGGAAAAATAAAAAAACAGTAATTCTACGCCACGATGTCGATTTTGATATCAAAGCCGCTTATCGGCTGTCTTTATTGGAAGAGAAATATGGTATTCGTTCCACTTTTTTTCTTATGGCTACTTGCCATACTTATAATCTGCTTAGCATTGAAAACCGGGCGATGATTTTGAAAATGGCAAAGGCCGGTTTTGAAATTGGACTGCATTTTAACTGCGCAATATATGGTCTTGTTTCCCAAAAAGAATTGATAAAAAAGATAGATTTTGAAGCAGCAATTCTAAGCTCAATTACAGGTCAAAAGGTCAAATCTATCAGCCAGCATCGTCCGAATGCTCAAGGCCGATACTTTTTGGTCGAAGGTTATCACAATGCCTATGACCCGAAAATTTTTTCTTCAGAGCAATATTTTTCCGATTCGAGAATGACATTTCAGAAAGATATTTATCATTTTTTAGAAAAACCCAAAAAATTCCCAATCCAAATTTTGCTCCATCCGTTCCATTACAATAATTCTCAAAAGGATTATCAAGGGATGATTCATCAATTTGTTGATGATTTTATTGGACAGATTGATGATGATTTTAGAAAAATGACTTCCTATCGCGCCCAAGTCAAAAAAGGCGAGCTGAAAAGCAATATTCTCAAAAAATACCACCATGAAAATTAAACTGCTTTCTAAAAAAAACATGTTTTCTTACCTCGACTCAATTTTAAAAATCGATCAGATTCAATTTAAGGGGAAAGAAAAATGGCAGAAAGAGAATTTTATCAAAAGTCTCCCCCTAAAATTTGAACTTTCATTGTGGGCAGAAGAAGCCGGCCAGTTGACTGGGTTTTTAATCGCTTCAAAGAAGGAAGACGTCTGCCATATCCATCGGATTGCCGTAGATCCGACAATGACGGGAAAGGGGATTGGCTCAAAGATGATCGCTCAATTGGCAAAAATTTGTCACCAAAAAAACCTTCTTAAGATAAATGCCGAAACTTTTAAAAAAGGAATGATTCGTAATTTTTATCTTAAAAACAGCTTTAAGATTATGCCTTTGCAAGAACAAAAAAAATATGCGCTCAAAAAACCAGTTGATAGAAGAGCAAAATTTCTTCGTGACTCCATTGTGATTGAAAAAAGATTAAAAGAAGAGAAATTATCTAAAATTGTCGCCATTCACCAACCAAATTTTTTGCCCTGGCTCGGCTATTTTGACAAAATGGCCGGTTCAGACATTTTCATAATTTTAGATGATGTTATCTTTGGCTCAAAAGGTAAAAATAAAGTTATTAATCGAAATCAAATTAAGACGCCCAATGGACCAAGTTGGCTTAGGGTACCGATTCACGAGAGCTTTCTTAAAAATATTAATGCGGTGACAATCGATAATTCCCAGAATTGGCAGGAGGATCATCTCAAAACTTTCTATTTTAACTACAAAAAAACAAAAAATTTCGAAAAAATTTATCCTCTTTTAGAAAAAATTTATAAAAAGAAATATTCTAAAATCATTGATTTTAATATGGCGATAATCTCGTTATTTATAAAAGTATTTCAGATTAAGACAAAAATTGTTTTTTCCTCCGAATTAAAAGTTAAGGGCCACAAAAATGATTTGCTGATAAACTTAATCAAAAAAGTCGGCGGCACCCATTATTTGGCTGGTCTAGGGGGTTCTCAAAGATATCTTGATGAAAAACTCTTCCATCAAAATGGTCTTAATATTATTTGGCAAGAATTTCAAAGCCCTATATATCCCCAGCTATGGGGCGAGTTTATTACTAACCTTTCGGCGATTGACTTTCTTTTTTCGGGTGATCTAAGTAAGGTTAGAGTCAAAAATCACAAACTAATTTTTGCTTGACTTTTTTAATTTGTCCAAGATAATGATAAAGTCAAAGCATTATGTTATTTTAATTAAATGAGATGACGAGGTAAAATGACAATCGACAAAATTTTTCCCAAATTTAAACAAAAATATCGCAAGGCGATGGTGACCGGCGGCGCCGGCTTTATCGGCTCCCATCTTTGTGAGGAGTTAGTAACTCGAGGTTTTCCAGTTATCTCCATCGATAACTATGTCGCCGGTAAAAAAATTAATCTCAAACACCTTAAAAAATATCGCCACTTGCAGGAGGTAAATTGTGATGTTACTGACTATAAAAAGTTACAAAGATATTTTAAAGGCGTTGATATTGTCTTTCACAATGCCGCCTCTAAAAAAGCCGTCTGTCTCAAAGATCCCCGACTCGATTTGGCTGTCAACGGCGCCGGCACATTAAACATGGTTGGGCTGGCCACCAAAAATAAAGTCAAAAAATTTATCCACGCCTCAACCGGTTCAGTTTACGGCGAACCGCAATATTTTCCCACCGACGAAAAACACCCGACCAATCCAGTGTCATATTATGGCGTCAGCAAATTGACCGGTGAAAAATACGTTCAACTTTTTCATCACAGCGACAATCTCGATACCACCATTTTGCGTTATTTCCATGTTTATGGTCCCAGACAGGAGTTCAATGAATTTGGAGGGGTCATTCCCATTTTTATCCGACGGTGCTTGGAAAATAAACCGCCGATCATCTTCGGCACTGGTGAGCAACAGCGAACTTTTACTTTTGTCAAAGACGTTGTTAAAGCCAATTTATTGGTGGCTATTTTACCCAAGACCACTGGCGAAATTTACAATAATGCCTCAAGCATCCAAGTGACTATCAGCGAGCTTTGCTCTGAAGTACTCAAGTATTTTAACCGCCCGAAGGTTAAACCAATTTATCAAGAATGGGCGGTCGGCGATATCCGTAAAATCAACGTCGATAATTCTAAAATCAGAAAGATCGGGATGGATTATGAAACTGATTTTAAAGCCATGCTTCATCAGATTATAGATGAAATAGCTTCTTACATCCTCGAATCGAACAAATTAAAAAATAAAAAAGCTCTAAAATAAATTATGTGTGGAATTACCGGGATTGTAAATCTTAAAAGAATGCCGGCGAACCGGCTATTTCTTGAGAAAATGAATGCGTCATTGGCCCATCGCGGACCGGATGATGAAGGTTTTTGGGTTGATCCGCATGCAAAAAACATTGGCCTTGCCCAACGGCGTCTTTCAATTCTTGATCTTTCACCTCTTGGGCACCAACCCATGTTTTATGATAATCGTAATTTAGTCATTGTTTTTAACGGGGAAATCTATAATTACCTTGAAATTAGAGAAGAGTTAATCAAACTCGGTTACAAGTTTCACTCCCAGTCCGATACAGAGGTCATTTTAGCATCTTACAAGGAGTGGGGGACAAAATGTCTTGATAAATTCAATGGCATGTGGGCGTTCGTAATTTATGACCGTAAAAACGACTTAATTTTTGCTGCCCGTGACCGGATGGGGGTCAAACCTTTTTACTATTTATATGATAGGAAAAAGTTTTTATTCGCTTCAGAAATTAAGGGAATTTTAGCCCATCCGGAGGTAAAAGCGATTCCCAACGAAAAGATTGTTTGGGATTATTTAATTTACGGTTTGGTTGACCACTCCGAAGAGACATTTTTCCAAGATATTCGCGAGCTCCTAGGCGGCCATTATTTAATCTTAAAAAATGGCAAAATTAAAATTTCAAAATATTGGGATTTAGATCCGAAAAAAGAAACGCCTCGTTTATCTGATAAATCTTTACAAGAAAAATTTCAAGAATTGTTTTTTGACTCGGTAAAATTGCGATTAAGAAGCGATGTTCCCATCGGCACTTGTTTATCCGGCGGGTTAGACTCTTCGGCGATCGTTTGTGTTATCAATAATTTCTTAAAAGAAGAAGGCAAAATTGCCCAAATAGGCGAGTGGCAGAAAACTTTTTCGGCCGCCTACGATAGCCGAAAATATAAAGGTTGTGATGAAAGACCGTTTATTAAGTCCGTTGTCGCTAAAACAAAAGCAAAATCACGTTTGGTTTTCCCTTCCGGCGATAAATTGGTCAAAGAAATTAAAGACGTTATCTGGTATCAGGATTATCCTTTTTGCTCTACCAGTATTTATGCCCAATGGAATGTTTTTCGCTTAGCCAAACAAAATGGGGTAAAAGTAATGCTTGACGGTCAGGGTTCGGACGAGCTTTTGGCCGGTTATCACCCTTATTTCGGGATTTATTTTGCAGAGCTCTTAAAGGAGTTTAATATTCCAAGGTTGGTTTATGAAGCGGTGGCATATTCTAAAAAACACGAACGCCCGGTGATAGCGATTTTTAAAGAGCTGTTCTCGGGTCTGGCACGGCGAGGTATCTTGGGCAGTATTGCCTCCCGTTTTATGCATAATCAATGGCCGGAATATACCGTTTTTTTACCCGAATGGCGGAATAAATATCGAAGCCCAACCCTTGATCGCCCGACCGGTGATTTTCTTAAAGACGGTTTGCATAATCATCTCAAATACAGCCTTACTTCACTTTTGAGATACGAGGATAGAGATTCGATGGCCTTTAGCATCGAGTCCCGCGTGCCATTTTTAGACTATCGTTTGGTTGAGTTTGTCTATTCTTTAGCCGATAATCAAAAAATCCGCCAAGGCGAAACAAAATGGATTATGCGGCAGTCCTTAAAAGGCATATTGCCGGAAAAAATTCGCAATCGTCAGGATAAAATCGGCTTTGCCACGCCCGAAGAATATTGGCTGAAAGAAGAACTCGGAAAAGAAATGAAAAAAGTTTTTACTTCAGATAAATTTCAATCGCGGGGAATGTTTGTCAAAGGGAAAGCCTCGAAATTATTTGAAAAATATCTAAAAGGCGAAATTAAAAATTATCAGCTTTTCTGGCGATTATATAATTATGAAATGTGGATGAGAGTGTTTATTGACTGAAATTTTCAATTATTAATTTTTAATTTTCAAGTTTGGAATTTGATTCATTGATAATTGATTGTAAATTGTGAATTGAAAATTGAGAATTATTATGAAATGTGATTTTTCCTACCAACATTATCGGCAAATGATTAAAGCTGCTCTTGGCGCTGGTTTTATAATCACCAATTTAAGAGATTACGATAAAAATAAACACAAACAAAAGCTAATTTTACTCCGTCACGATATTGATTATTCCCCAAAGCGAGCGTTTGAAATTGCTAAAATTGAGAAGTCACTCAATGTCAAGTCTACTTATTTTATCAGGGTCCATGGCGAACATTATCAGCCATTTGATAAAGAATCTTATCCGACATTGCTAAAAATATTAAAAATGGGTCATGAAATTGGACTACATTTGGAAGCCAGAACCATGTCCAAATGGCTGAAAGTGGATATGATTGATTTGTTTTATGCCGAAAAAAAAGCATTAGAGGCGATGTTTAACATTAAGGTTATTTCGGCGTCAGAGCATGCAGATTTATACCGGAATGAACAGAATTTCTGGAGGAACCATTTTTTTACCAAGGTTAATAAGCGAAAAGTCAGAATAAAAAACTTTCCCCAAGAAAAAAGGTTCCAAAAATTGCATTATTTGTCCGATAGCAGCCGGTTTTGGCGAGAGGGCTGCCCTTGCAAAAATTTAACTAAGTTTTACAAATTTCAGATTTTGACTCATCCCGACCACTGGGGCAAAGGCGCGATTGAAGAAGTCCGAAAAAAGATTCGCGATATCGGTCTGAAACCAACCTATTAAGGAAATAATGGCTAAGCTTAGAGTTCTCCATACTCCTCACAACAACGGCGGGCACCGCTGGCTTTTATCGCGGTATGAACGAAAATTAGGCGTGAAAAGTGACCTGGTAGTTTTGCCCGACCAACCCTATTATAAGGAATATGACCATTGCCTTCATATCAACAGCAAAACCATTCCTAACGAAATAAAACGATATTTATTCGTAAAAGAAGCAATTAAAAAATATGATGTTTTCCATTTCAATGCCGGGTCTTCAATTTTAGACCATCCATTTCCGGGCCTGAATCTATTAGATCTGCCGATGATCAAAAAAGCCGGTAAAAAAATTATCGTTACTTATCAAGGAGATGACTGCCGGCAAAAAGATTATTATATTAAAAATTTCAATCTTTATTACCGATCTAAAGGCTATACTCTAAATGACTGGTATCTAGATAATAATAAGCGAGCGAGAATCCGCATTTTTGATAAATTTGCCGATCACATCTTCGCTATTAGTCCTGATATAATGGATTTTTTACCAAAGAGGACTGAATTGCTGCCGACATGTGCTGAAATCAGCGAGCTCAAACCGATCCCCCCCAAAAAAGATGGAAGAATTCGCATCCTCCATGCGCCGACTAATCGTAATACCAAAGGATCAGAGGATATTTTAGCCATTATTAAAGAACTGACTTTAAAGTATCCTATCGACCTGATTTTAGTTGAGAGGATGTTCCATGAACAAGCTCTCGAAGAATATCGAAAGGCGGATATCGGGGTTGATGCCATCCTCGGTGGTTGGTATGGTACTTTTGCGGTTGAGCTGATGGCCTTGGAAATACCGGTCGTGGCATTCTTAAGACAAAGCTATCTTGAAAAATATGTTCCCTGGCGTAAAGAGATTCCCGTAGTGAGCGCTGATAAAAATAATCTTAAAGAAGTTTTGACGGTCCTAATCGAAAATAAAAATTTAAGAAGAAAAATAGGCAAAAAGGGAAGACCATTTGTAAAAAGACGCCATAACCCGGCCTTAATCGCCAAAAGATTGGTCGAGGTATATCAAGAATGATAAAAATCATCATTTTACCAGTGCGAATTATCCAATTGCTATCAGTCGGATTATTTTTGATAATCTTACCATTATTAATTATATATGGCTGGTTTCGTTATCATTTCAAAAAGACTCTTAATTTGAAACCATCAGTTATTGTTTCACCATTAGGTTCACCGTTACCGCTTTATGCGGTCAAAGCCTTACGGACCCAAGGATACAAAGCCGATAACTGGGCTTTAGATTGTCCGATTTTCTTTCGGAACATTTGTTTTGACTTTGTTTTGAAAGATCATCCGGCTTTGAGGATAATAGTTATTTTATCGGATTATTTGTTACCGTTTAGTATCGCCCTGTTAAAATATGATTTATTTGAGTTTGCTTTTTCAGGCGGTTTTTTAATGCATTCGCATCTAAGAAAAGCTGAGTATGTTTTGCTTAAACTTTGCTCCAAAAAGATCTCTGTTTATGGTTATGGCTCGGATTGCAAAATGATGAGCGATGTTCGAAAAATGGGCTTTAAATACAACAATGCGATGGATCGGACTGACGACTGGGAAGCAAAGCATGAAGATTTAATTCGTACAAATGTTGCTCGAGCAAAGAAATATGCTGATGTTCTAATCGCTGGCGGTGATCTAATTCATTTTGGAGAAAAGGGTATAATGTTGCCTTTGGCAACGGATTTATCGGGCTGGAAATATTATCAGCCGCCAAGACATAGAATTATCGTGATCGCTCATTCAACCAATCACCGAACTCACAAAGGGACTCGTTTTATTTTAGACTGCTTTGATCGTTTGAAAGATAAATTGCCAATTAAGATGATGCTCATTGAAAGAAAGCCAATGGAGGAATGTAAAAAGCTTTATCCTAAAGCCGACATTTTTGTCCCCGATGTGATCACTGGTTGGCACGGGTTTACAGCGATTGAAGCGATGGCGACGGGTAGGCCAGTAATAACTTATCTCAGACCCGATATTATGGCTTTTCATGCCTATTATGCAAAAGGAAATATCCCGGCGATTAGTGCCAATCCCGATACTTTGGCTCGGGCAATTACAAAATTGGTTTTGGATGAGAAACTAAGAAAAGAATTAGGGAAAAAGGGCCGGGAATACGCGTTGAAATTTCACTCTCTCGAATTTGTCGGTGCTCTTCGAGGGATAATTTACGAATATATCTGGAACAATAAAAAAATTAATCAAAGGATTTTTGGAAAGGAAGCAAGAAGAAGAAAATTAATAAATTAACCTAATTATTCTAATAATTTGAGTCAAAAGGCTAAAGTTAGGGCTGCTGGTAAAGTCAATGGTTAGAGGTAAATGACCCAACCGACAACTCAAACTATAGACCATACCAGCTTCCCAAACCTTTGCCTGTAACCCAGAGAAATTAAGTTAATTAGGTCAATTAGAAATCAGTCATTTTATGAAGAATATTTCCCTTAAACAATATTTTATCGGGCTTTCCAGGGACAGCGTTGTTTATGGATTCGGTAACGCGATTTTAAAAATACTAGCCCTTGCGACCGCGCCGATTTTCACGCGAGTTTTTGCCCCGGCTGATTACGGCGTGCTTAATTTAATCACCGCCATTAGCGCATTTTTAAGTTTACTTTTGATTTTTGGAATGGATGCGGCCACCTCGGTCAGTTATTACCAATACGGTAAAGAAAAAAGGCTAGTGACTTCGACGGCATTCTGGTTTTTGACCCTCTGGGGGATTTTTTTAGTCGGGATCGTTAGCTTATTTATTCGCCAATTTTCGGTTCTCTCCTTTCACAGCCCTAATTACCGCCTCCTCTTCTTGATTGCTTTCATTACCGCCTTTTTCACTTTGCTCGTTTCATTTTCTAAATTGATTTTGCGGCTTGAATTTCAAGCCAAAACTTTTGCCTTTGTTTCTATTTTTCAAGCGGTTTTGTCGACCGGTTTGATGATTTTGTTCGTCGTCGTTTTTAAATTGGATTTGGTCGGTTATTTAGCCGGCATCCTGATTGGGACTTTCTTGGGCTTTGTGGCGGCTTTAATTTTTATTCTGAAGCGAAAAAATATTATTTTTGGTTTCAATTTTATCCATTTGCGTCAGATGCTCGCTTACGGGACCATGATGGTCCCAGTTGGGATATCAAGCTATGTCTATGATCTGGCTGACCGTTATTTTATTAATCATTACTGGAATTTAACTGAACTTGGACTTTATTCAATTGCTATTAATATTGCTTCGCTTTTGACTTTTTTTTCGGTCGCTCTGGGGCAAGCCTGGACTCCCTATATTTTGAAGCTCTACTACGATTCTAAAAAATTTTTTGATCAATTTGTGCCGAGAATTTTTCTTTATTATTTGATTTTTTTCTTTACTTTAGCGATTTTTGTGACCGTTTTTGGCCAAGAAATTCTGAAAATTTTGACCACCCCCAATTATTATCCAAGCTTCAGGGCAATTGGTCCGATGGCTTTGGCTTTTACCTTCTTGGCAACCTTACAAATTACCGTTTTGGGAATGACGATCTCGCGGAAAACTAAGTTTATGGCTTTTTTTGCCGGTTTAACCGCTGTTTTCAATATTATATTAAATTTTCTCTTAATTCCTAAATACGGCATTTTGGGTGCGGCTTGGGCGACGGCTCTTTCATATCTTTTCTTAACCTCGACCTATCTTTTCGCCTCTCAAAAATTGATTTTTCTAAAACTTCCCTGGCAAAAAATTTACAAACTGGTATTATTAAGCGTTGCCGCGATTGTTCTTCTTCCTTTATCATGGCATTTTAGTTTTTATCAAAATTTAATTTTAAAAGTAATTGAATTCCTGGGATATTTGATGCTGCTTTATCTTCTAGGAATCATAGAAAAATCAGAAATATTCGCAATTAGAGAAATATTTTCATATGTCAAAAACAAGAAAAAATAAGGTTTTTCCAGTAAGAAAAAATAATCGAATATTTGTCGGATTTGCCTCGGCTGGAGCGGCGGGAATCTGGAGTTTCACCCAAGTTCTCAAGCACAAAGGATACAAAATCGATTTTTACGGCCGTAGCGATTCTAAATTTAAAATGCCGGTCGATATCGCTCTGCAATTTTCGACTAATAAGATTATTGCGGGGATTCAGAATTTTCTGTACTTTTTCAAAATAGTATCGAAGTATGACGTCTGGCATTTAAATTGCATGGAGGCCTTCTTTTTTTATCCCCTCAACCTTTTAATTTTAAAATTATTAGGAAAAAAAATCATTCTTACTTTCCGCGGTTCGGAAATTAGGCTAGATTTAGATTTTTTGCCGGAGTCGCTATTCAGAAAAAGTGCAAATTGGCCGCTTTATTATTCAAAGAAGCACCGAGAAGGTCGTTTCTTAAGGAGTTTCCGGCGACGGCTCAGGGCTAAGATTTTTATCTGGTTTGCCGATCGCGTTGCTTTGACTGCGCCTTTCTTGGCAAGCTCGGTTGCTCATTATGATAAAATTATTCCTTACGCAAGAGATCTTGAATCGATTTTTAAACTGAAAACTATTAGTCATCGCAACAAGATCATCGTTTTCCACTCGCCGACAGTAAGAGAAGTCAAAGGCTCGGTCTATATCGAAAAAGCTTTAAAAAAAATCTGTCGAAAATATCCCCAAGTTGCATTTCAAATGCCGATGGATCTCCCTAATGATGAACTCCTCCGGCGGATGGCTCAAGCAGATATCATTATCGACCAGTTATTAGTTGGATGGTATGGTGGTCAGGCAGTCGAAGCGATGGCTTTAGGGAAACCGGTAATTGCTTATATGCATCAACCATATTTTAATTTGGTCGATTTTGCCGAGGAAATTCCGGTTTACAATTCAAATATTTGGACTCTCAAAAGAGATTTGGAGGTCTTAATTAATTCACCTTCTCTTAGAGAAAAATTAGCCAAAGAAGGCGTTGCCTTCGTCAAAAAGTATCACGATCCGGAAAAAATCGCCGCTGAATACGAAAAGCTTTATTTTGAGTAAATCGCTCGCCAATATTCTCCAAAGATACCGGCTGTCCTCACCCCAGCGGGCTCGGCAGCCTGCGCGCTCGGCCAAAAACCCTTCGGGACCATGCTTTTTGGCCTGCGCGAGCTACTTTGGAGAACACATGGCTCGCTATTGAGATATTGAATCATTGAAAATTGATTGTAAATTGTTAATTGGAAATTGAATATTTATGCATAAAATCTGCATGATTACAACCTCCGAAATTTTTCACGACACCCGCATCTTAAATGAGGCGTCAACCTTGTCGAGCCGTTATAAAGTCAAAATTCTGGCAAAAAAATATTCTCTAAGGGAAACTGATCCGGTCAAGAGACCCTTCGAGATTAAACAAGTTGATTATCGAAAAATCCCGGTTAGCAGGTTAAATATTTTTTCTGGGCAATTTGCTTTAATGAAAGCCGCCTTTCGAGAGAATCCCGATGTTTATCACGCTCATGATCTGGACGGGTTGTTATGCGCGTTTCCGGCGGCGCTCTTCAAACGTAGGGTCCTAATCTATGACTCACACGAGCTTTGGAGCGATACTTTTCCTTTTCCTAACCTCAAACGCATTCAGTGGCTTTTGGGACCTTTGGAAAAGTTACTTATGGTCAAGGTTAAAACTGGCATTACGGTGAACGATTCAATCGCAAACCTTTTAGAAAAAAGATATCACAAAAGATTCATCTCTTTGCGGAATTTCCCGAACATTATTGGAAAAAAGAAATCTTCATTAAATTTTAAGGCTCGGTTTCCGGGAAAAAAGATAGTATTGCATTTAGGCTCAGCCGATGCAGGCAGAGGGCACGAACAAATTATCGAAGCCGCTAAATATTTACCCCGAAACATTTTAATTGTTTTTTTGGGTGCCGGTTCTTTTGGTGATTATTTTAAATCTAAAGTTTCCGAGCTGGGTTTGACAGGCAAAATTTTCTTTTTGCCCCCGGTTCCGCCACAGGAAATCATCGAAACCTGCAAATATGCTGAGTTGGGACTGGTTTTGCATCAAAATGTTTCTTTAAGTTATTACCATGCTTTACCGAATAAAATATTTCAATACATTGCCGCCGAAACACCTGTTTTGGGAAGCAATTTTCCGGAGATGAAAAAAATTATTATCAAAAACAAAATTGGAGAGGTAGTTGACCCTTCCAAACCCAAATTAATTGCCCAGAAGATTATCAGTATGGCTAGCGGTTCATCGCAGGCGAGATACCGAAAAAATCTCCATGCTTTAAAAGGGATATTTAACTGGGATTTTGAAGCCGAAAAATTAAAAAATTTATACCAAGAGCTGGAATATCCTCAGGAAATTGGGATATCTAGAAAATTTAAATTAGATGTTACCTGGAACGCCGTCAGCCTTGCTCTTTTGGGGCTAAGCGGCATTATTTTTAACTTTATCATCGCCCGTGTTTATGGGAGCCAGGTTCTTGGGATGTTCAACGAAGTTTATGCCATTTATATTTTAGCCTCACAATTAGCTGTCGGAAGTATCCATTCATCAGTCCAAAAATATATTCCCAGCCATTTGGAAGAAAGGCAAAAAATAGACCAAATTGTGAGCTCTGGACTAATCATCACTCTAATTTCCTCTTTCGTCATTAGTTTTTTAATTTATTTTAGCCGCAATATTTGGGGATTCTGGTTTAAAGATGCTGATGTTATTTTCGGGGTCGGTCTGGTTTCATTTGGTCTGATTGGTTTTGCTTTAAATAAAACATTTCTGGCTCTTTTAAATGGTTTGAGGTTAATGCGACCGTTTGCCATTTTTTCTGGGTTAAGATACTTGTTTATTTTGGGCTTTGTTATCCTTTTGGTCGCTTTTCATTACCGGGGCGCCTTTTTGCCGTTGGCATTTCCTCTAGCCGAAGCGTTGCTTTTAGTAAGTTTAGTTGTTTATTCTCGCCGGTTTTTCAACTTGACTTTTTCTTGGGGTCAATGGCTTAAAAAACACTTAATTTTTGGATACCATGCACTATTAGGCAATATCTTACTTGATGTCAACACCCGAGTTGATATTTTAATTTTAGGTTTTTTTACCTCAACGAGAATTGTCGGGATTTACAGTTTTCCAGCGCTCCTTACCGAAGGATTAAGCCAAATTTTAGCTGGTGCTTTGAAACTAAATGTTAACCCGATTTTAGCTCGGCTTTCCGCCAAAAAAGATTGGGTTGCCTTAAGACGTTATATCCAAGTAGGCGTAAGGAAAACTTATTTATATTTTTCTTTAATCGGTGTTATCGCTGTTGGATTTTATCCGTTTATGATTAAGCTAATCTTGCCCAATTCAAGTTTTAACCAAGGCTGGCCAGTGTTTGCTATTTTGGTGGGCGGACTGATCTTAAGCAGCGGCTACCAACCCTTTCAAATGCTATTAGCCCAGGCAGGATTGCCAAAATTTTATTCTTGGCTCATCTTAATCGTTTTTGCAATCAATACTCTTTTGAATTTTCTCCTTGTCCCTGTTTTGGGAATGTATGGGTCGGCCTTGGCAACCGCCTTTTCTTTTATTGCTCTAGCGTTGACCTTAAAATTCTTGACAAAAAAAGTGTTAAACTTTAAGATTTGAAATGATATGTGCGGAATTTTTGGAATCATTACAACCGAAAAAGGCTTAAAACCGAGCCTTATGAAAAAATTAACCGGCGATTTATTAAAAGTTTCCGAAAGCCGCGGCAAAGAGTCGGCAGGGGTGACGGTGCTTGATAAAGAAAAAATCAGGGTTTTTAAGCTGCCCAAACCGGCCCATGTTTTAAAAAATTTGTCTCAATTTAATGAGCTTTTTGTTGGCCATCCTCAAGCGGTAATTGGCCACGCGCGTTTAGTTACCAATGGCAGCCTCGAAGATAATCAAAACAATCAGCCGGTGATTAAGGACGGAATCATTGGCATCCATAATGGCATTGTCGTAAATGTTGACGAGCTTTGGGAAAAACACCCATTTATTAAGAGAAAATATGAAGTTGATACCGAAATTATTTTGTCGCTTGCCCGTTATTATTATGAAAAATCAAGTGATTTGGCGGGATCAGTTAAAAAGACCTTTGATGAACTAGAAGGAGCAGCGTCAATTGCCCTGGTCTTTGAAGACCTAAATTCAATAGTTATTACCACCAACACCGGGTCAATGTACTTGGCATCGGATAAAAAGCAAGTGGTTTTTGCTTCGGAGTATAACTTTTTGAAAAAAACTTTACCACTTTCCTGGGAAATAAGACAAGTTAGAGCAGAGGAAGGTTTCATTATTGACTTAGGCAATTTAAAAAAACATCAATTTTCATTAAAAAGAAAAAATCCTCTAATCAAGATGAGCGAAAAAAAACGCCGGATTGAGGACTTGTCATTTTATCCCAGTTTCCAGCCTCCCCAATTTGAAATAAAAGCCACTGATAAAATAAAAAACGATTTTGAAAAATTTAATAAAAAAATTGGAAAACTCAAAAGATGCACTCGCTGCATTTTACCGGAAACCGTTCCCTTTATTGAATTTGATGAAGAGGGAGTTTGCAACTATTGCCGAAATTTTCAAAAAATCGAACCAAAAGGTCGTCAGATCCTTGAGGAAAGAGTAAAAAAATTCCGCAGGCAAAATAAGCCTGATTGTTTGGTAACTTTTTCAGGTGGGCGAGATTCAAGTTATGGGCTCCATTATCTAAAAAGAATTCTTAAAATGAATCCGATAACTTATACTTATGATTGGGGAATGATCACTGATTTGGGTCGTCGTAACCAGGCGCGAATGACGGGAAAACTCGGTGTTGAACAAATTCTTAACTCAGCCGACATTAAAAAGAAACGTGATTATATCCGAAAAAATGTTCTCGCGTGGCTCAAAAAACCCGATTTAGGAACGGTGCCGCTTTTTATGGCTGGCGACAAGCAATATTTTTACTACGCCAATAAAGTTGCCAAAGAATTGGGGATAAGCCTGATAATTTTATGTATCAATCCTTATGAAAAAACCGAGTTTAAATCTGGTTTCTGCGGGGTTAGGCCTAACGCCCAAGTGATTTATCGGATTAATTTTCAAAATAAAATGAAAATGGCGATGCATTACGCTAAAGCATACCTTGCCAACCCGTCTTACATCAACACTTCGCTAATTGATACTTTTTCCGCTTTTGTTTCTTACTATTTTATTCCCCATCAATATCTTTCATTTTACGAATACATCAATTGGGATGAAGAACAAATTTCCAAGACATTACTGGGCCAATACAATTGGGAAGTGGCCGGTGATACTTCAACGACCTGGCGAATCGGCGACGGTACCGCCAGCTTCTACAATTATATCTACTATGTTTTAGCCGGTTTCAGCGAAAATGATACCTTCCGTAGCAACCAAATTCGCCAAGGGAGGATGTCTCGCGACGAGGCCCTAAAGTTATCCTCCAAAGAAAATCAGCCCCGTTGGGAGGCAATCCAATGGTATTGCGATACCATTGGCGTAGATTCAAGAAAAGCTTTATCAATAATAAATGCCACTTCTAAAAGGTATTAAATGAAAAAAACCCGTCTCGCTTCGGCGAGCGCAAGCGAGCCGAGGCGGATCGTTACCATTATCGGCGCCAGGCCGCAATTTATTAAAACGCCTTTAATCTCCAGAGAATTGAAAAAATTTGCCAAGGAAATTTTGGTCCACACCGGTCAACATTATGATCTCAACATGTCGGAGATATTTTTCAAAGAGCTCAAAATCAAAAAACCCGATTACAACTTGGGCATTGGTTCGGAAAACCAAGGAAAACAGACGGCCAAAATGCTTAGCGGGATTGAAAAAGTTTTGCTTAAAGAAAAACCAGACTTGGTAATTATTTACGGTGACACCAACTCAACCGTTGCCGGAGCCTTAGCAGCGGTCAAATTGCAGACCCCGGTCGCCCACGTTGAAGCGGGAATGCGGTCATTTAACCGGGCAATGCCCGAGGAGATCAACCGCATCGTTTCCGACCATATTTCATCTATTCTTTTTGCACCAACACTGTCAGCCGTCAAGCTCTTAAAAAGCGAAGGAATAACTAAAGGGGTATTTTTTGTCGGCGATGTTATGAATGACATCCAAATAAATCTCAAAGCTCAAAGCTCCAATCTCAAAGTCTTAAAAAAGCTTGATATTAAGCCCAAAGAATACATCTTAGCCACTGTCCATCGGCAGGAAAACACTGATAAGAAAGAAAACTTAAAAAATATTATCCAATCCTTTATTGAAATTGGCGAAACAATAGTTTTTCCCGCACATCCTCGTACCATCAAGTATCTAAAAGATTACAAGTTGGACAAAAAAATCGCCGCTTCGAAAAATATCCTCTTGATTGAACCTGTCGGTTTTTTTGACATGGTGGCTTTGGAAAACAACGCCAAAATGATCTTAACTGATTCCGGCGGAGTCCAAAAAGAAGCTTACATTGCCCGAGTGCCCTGCATTACTTTGCGCGAAGAAACCGAATGGAGGGAGACGGTAAAATCTGGTTGGAATCAATTAGCAGCAACTGATGTCCAAAAAATCGTCAGATTAGCTAAAGATTTTCCGAAACCAAAAAATCACCCGAACTTTTTGGGTGATGGCAACGCTTATAAAAAAATTGCCCAGACAATTAGTAAATTTTTAAAAAAGCTTCAATATTGATATTCAGAAAGATCTATATAATTATATTGATCAATTTTGACCTTAAATTTATCACCAATGGAAAGCATTTGATTTTTTAAGCAAAATAAGTTGCATTTGTAATCCTTATTCTCAAGGTGTTCTCGGGCTTTTTGATTGTTTAGGTCTTCGGCTTGCATAAAAAACGCTTTAACGACGGGGTGTTCGCCAGCGATTATTTCTTCAGTACTTTTGTCAAACCATAAATTGACCGTTGGGTCTAACAAATTGTATTGGCCATTAAAATTTACCTCCACATATCCGTGCTGGAAATCATTGATTGAGACCGTTCTAAAATCAAATCCAGCCTTATCTAGAAGCATAGCTAAAAAAGTAGTGTTGGTGCCGCAGTGGAAATATTCGCTTCCGGTAAGAATTTCTTTAAGGGTTTTTTCTTTTAAATTCCTTGAGCCATAATAACCGTACATATGGACAAAATTCATATAGAACAAAGCTCGCAATCTTTGTTCATCGGAAGTTTGAGCAATCTTTTCAAAAATGCGATGGTACTTTTTAAGGCGAGCATCTAATTTGGCATCAACTTCCTGGGCGGTTGTCTCTCGGCCATCTAAAATCTCTTTTTTATTAAAAATTTTATAATAAGTTTTTGGAGAATTTGGGTCTAGGTTTACTGACCGATAATAGTAATAAATGCCTCCAGCAAGGGCAAAAAATACCACTGCTATGGTCAACCATAAATAAAATTTTTTGATTTGCATACTTTAATTATACCCAAAGTTATAGAGGAACAAAATATGTTAAAATAAAAACAACATGGCCCCAAAATTAGGCAAAGCCGACTTGCATATTCATTCGCATTATTCTGATGCTGAAATGAGTGTCAAACAAATTCTAGATTATGTTCAAGAAAAAACTGATTTAGATATTATTGCTATTTGTGATCATGACACGATGAAGGGGACATATGAAGCCGTGACTTTGATGGAAAACGGCTCATATCGCTTTGAGCTAATTTTTGGTGAAGAAATTACATCTCAAGAAGGCCATATTGTTGGTTTGTATTTAAAAGAAGAAATCCCGCCCGATCTATCGGCAACCGAAGTATTAAGGCGAATCCGTGCTCAAGGAGGAATTGCGATTGCTGCCCATCCTTTTTACCACTCTAAAATGCAACACGCCAAATATGCCACCATGGATGGGATCGGGGCCACGACACTTTTAAAAAACAATCGTCTTATAGATGCCATAGAAATAGTTAACGCCACGCCGACTTTGTCTGATGAAAACTTAGGTGCATCATTACTCAATAAAACCATATTATTCAATGCCGAAGTTGGCTCATCGGACGCACATATTCCTGAGGCTATTGGAATGGGCTACACTCTATTTGAAGGAAAAACTAGTCAGGATCTTCGTCGGGCGATTCTTTCCCATCAAACCAGGGCAGTATACAAAAACTGGTCTTATCTGGGATTGATTAAATATGCTTATTTTTATTTCCCCTTGGGTCTGCGGCTCTTAGTTCACACCTTTCTTCATGGCCGAAAACATCGCCGACCCGATTTATTAGAAGAACAAATTTTAGCCCAAGAATAAATTAATGTATAATTGGCTTGAATGAAGCCCAAATCAACCAAAAAAATTATCTTTAGTTATTTAATCTTGGCCATTTTGGCCGTTTTCATCTTTTTCGTAATTAAAATTTTCCCCGAAGCCGCTTTAAATACTTTTTTCTTTACTTTCTTTGTTGCCTATCTCATCCTTTTGCCCGGTTGGCTTTTAATTCGATTAGCGAGAATTAATTTCAGCGAATATCTTTTAACTTTCCATGTAAGTTTAGTTTTGTCCTTAGGCTTTTACTTTATCATCAATTTTATTGCGATCTTTTTCGGCTTGACAATTAATCAATTGCTAACCGTTTACTATATCATTGTTCCTTTGTTGTTTATTGTGTCCTTCATTTCGGAATTCTTAAAAGATTCGTCCCAGGAAAAAAGTTTTTACTGGCGTCAGTTTTTAATAAAAAAAAACTTGATCTTCATTTTGCCGATCATTTTTGGTTTATTGATATTTCTGGCCGTAAGTTTCCGCGGCGCAGATTTTAATGGCGACCCATATTATCACTTGGCAATGGCCCGCAAAGCCATTGGCACTGAACCTCTAACCATTAAGAACCTTGCCTATGTTAAGAACGCCACAACGTCTCCAGCTTACACTTTTCCGGTTTGGTCAATCTTAATCGGTCTTTTTTCGAAAGTAGCTAAGTTGGATCTCGTCTCTACCTGGGGGAAGTTGCCGGCAGTTCTCGCAATTTTTGTTTTATCTTCTTGGTATTTTTTGGCTAAAACAATTTTTCGTAAAACCAATTTAACCATCATTGCGGCTATAGTCACCTATTTTTTCCTTTACTACCCTGGCGGTTATATTTTTCAAAGATTACCGGTGCCAGATAGTTTTTCTCAATTTATTTTTACTCCGATTATTCTGGGACTTGCTATTAAATATATTTTTGATTCTGTTTCTCGGAAAATCTTTTGGGTTTTTAGTGTTTCTTTAATGTGTCTACTCTTTCTTCACGGTCTTCATTTTATCTATATTTTATTAATTTTGACGTTTCTGGCCCTGTTTCTTACGACGACGGCATTTAAAGATCAAAATTATAAGAAATTAATTGTTAAATCATGGACGCTTGTTGGAATAACTTTGGTTTTGCCGGTGATTTTATTAATCATTTTCGAGCTAAAATCGGGTTCAATTTCTAAGGCCCTAAGCTGGTCTCTAGCCAACGACAATTTGAAGATTGTCTACGAACATTTCACTAATTTACCGCCAATTTATCAACTAGCGGTTATTCTAACGCCATTAAGCTTAGTTTTCTTAAAAAGGAGGTCCTTGAGTATTTTGCCTACCTCCCTCATTTTAGTTTCCTTAACTTATTTCACTCCGCTTGGAAATATTTTTTCAAAACTTTTTAGTACCATTTTTACAAAAAGACTTTTAGGCAATGTTTTTCTTTATTTTTTTATTATTGCTTTGATTTTGGGCGCGATTTTAATACTTATCGAAATAATTCTCAGCCGGTTCAAGTCGATGATAAGAAATGTAATATTTCTTATTCTCCTGGGCTTTCTGGGCTGGCTAACCTATCTTGAAGTGAAATTTCAAAAAATGTACTGGTTTTTTGATAATAATTTCTTCGACAAAATAAAGGCAAATTATATCATCTCATGGTTCTGGCCATTTTTGTCCATTGTTATCGTTTTAACAATAGTCCTTATCCTTTGGGATAATTATGTCAAAAAATTGGAATTAGAAGAATTTAAAAATCATTTTTCCGGTTTTGTTTTAGTTTTTTTCTTGACCGGGCTGCTCTTTTTAGGGGTTGAACCAAATCTTACCGCTCCTTTCAAGTCAGATCAACTTTTTGGGGAAATCAACTACCAAGCAAAAATTTATTATCCCGATCAAGGAAGTTTCGATCAAGGTTCATTAAACTTTTTGGCAAAAATTCCCCCCAAATCAACTATTCTCGCTGATCCTGGGACCTCAAAAACCTTGGCGATGCTACTTGACGACTATATGGCTTATAATCTCGGTTCAGCTTGGGAGAAGCCAGTCACCGATCTTTTTTCTCTGACAAAGAGTTCCGCCCAAAAAGATGAAATTCTTTTTGGGGAAAACAAACTTTTATTCGACCTCGTGTTTATCCGAGACCCATCTCAACAAGATGAAAATTATTTTGCCCAGAAAAGTAATGTCTTCCAAAAAGTTTACGACGGTCAGGTAAAGATTTATAAAATCCAAAAATAAATTTTTAAAGGATACTACAATGAAAATCAGAACATTTTATTTATATTTAGCTTATGTTTTATGGTTAGCGGTTTTAGGATTTTTGCTTTTTACTTTTGATCAAAAAGTCACCGGTTTTGGAATTACGCTTGGTTTTCTAACATTAATATTGACGCCAGGAATTTTAATTAAACGGCTTTTAAAAATTGAGAGCAATTTTTTGACTGGATTACTTTACTCTGTTGCCTTGGGATTCGGATTCTATTTTTTGCTTAATCTTGTAGCTCTTTTTGCCAATTTAAGCATCATCGCTCTTCTTTTCCTATATTTTGTGATATTGGCGATCATTTTTCTGGTGGCTCTAGTTAATGATTGGGATAGTTCTTCTGAGTTTAATTTCTTGTATTTTAAGGGGAAGTCTTGGGCAGACTGGCTGCTCTCTGTTGCGATAATCGCTTTTAGCGCTCTCGCATTTTTTGCTGTTGACGCCCAATCGGATAAGCTGATTGGCGATGGCTGGTTTCATCTGGCAATTTTGCAAAAAGTCGTTTCGGGCGACGGTTTGAGTCCAACTAACCTCTGGGTGACCAAAACGACGACGCTTAATCCGGTTTATTCTTTTCCGATATGGCATATTCTTATTGGGTCATTTTCAAAAATTTTAGGCGTTTCGGCATTAACGGCGTTTCGCCAGGTTTTATTGCCACTTTTTTTGATGGCGCTAATTGTCTGGTATGGATTAATTTCCAAATTATTCCAAAAAAGGGAGCTTGCGGGCGTGGTCTATCTGGTAATGCTTTTAATATTTTTAAAAGACAACTTTTTTTATTATTTTGTTGCTTTAGGCTCTCCGGACTCTTTCAACCGGCTCTTTTTTCTGCCTCTTATTTTATTTCTGATCTTAAATTTTGTATTTGAAAAAAATTCTCCAAAACTATTAAATATCGTTTTAATTTCCATTCTCACCGTGATGCTTGGGCTTATCCATTTCACCCAGCTTCTTTATTTGGTATTAATTTTAATTATTGCGGTAATTTTGTTTTCGATTTTTAAAAGAGATAAAGATAATATTTTACGGCTCATTTATTTACTGGGTGGAATCGCCATTTTGACCTTGCCGTATTTATTGATAATCCAGCGAGAGCTGGTCTGGAATTGGCTTAAAGAAAATTTTATTTCTACCCATGATGTAGCTAAATATAAAACACCCCAAGATGTAAGCATCCTGTTCAGATATACGGTTTTGGCATTACCAATTCTTGTCCTTTATTTTAAAAAACAGCGGGAGCTAATTCTGGCAGTTTCAATTGCGGTTACTTCCATTTTAATTTCTTGGCAGGTATTTGGTTTAAGAATGGCATTTTTTAGAACACTGGGCCCCTTATTTGTTGAACGGGCTATCGCCAATATCCCAACCTTCATTTTTGTTGGCTTCCTTTTATATCTAATAATTTACGGGTTAAATCTGCTTTTTGCAAAAAGTAAAATTGCTCTTTGGGCGGCAAATGCGGTCTTGGTCGCGGCTCTCTTGGCAGGATTTTTTTCCGAGAGCGTGAGGTCGGCCTTGACCTGGTTTAGTAAGACCATTGTTTTTGGTGATTCGTTGATTTTTGGCAAGTATTTTTGGGCAGTTTTTGGATTGGTGGCAGTTGCTAGTTTATTAATCTACTTTTACCGCAAAAATCCAGAACTTCCTGAACCCAAAGAAAAATTAAATTTTGTTCTTCTTGCAATTAGCATCATAATTTTGTTTTCTTTGCCGTACCAAGCTGGTTTAAAAAAAGTTTTTGCTGCCAATCCTAACGGGACGATTTTTACCGATCGCTCGACCAAATACGCTTCTGATATTCGTACTATTGGTGGGGAATCAACGATTGATTTTTTAAACTCGGTCCCGAAGCATTCGGTTTTTTTAACTGATAATCCAACGATTTCAGTCCAAATCCTCCTTTATTCTGATAATTTGGCAGCTGAATATCCGTATTCAATCCGACAATTTAGCCAGTCCGCTAAATTCTATGACCCGACGCTTGAAGAAAACGCTCGTTTGGAAATTCTTGACGAATTAAAGGTGAATTATATTTTAATTCGCCACAGCGAAGACGAACAATTTGTTGCCAAATTTCCAGATTATTTTCAAAAAGTTTTTACAAATAGTTTCGGTTATCCCGTAGCCGAAGGAGATATAACTAATTTGGTGCCAGTTGAGTACAATTTTTATCAATATCTCAAAGGTCTTTAAGGGAATCTTCTAAAATTTGATAGAAGCGTTCATCGGAAAATTGTTCTATTGCCAGTTTTCTCGCATTACCTTCCATGATTTTCAATTCTTTGGGATTTTTATAAATTTCCCTAATTGCTTTTGCCAACCCTTTTGAGTCGCCCGGTTTGACAACTTTACCGACATGATTTTGTTCTATTAATTCTTTAAGGTTACTCCCGGCGCAGGCTAAAATCGGTTTGCCGCAACCAAGATATTCTGAAGTTTTAGTCGGCAAAGCGTTATCGGAGAAAAATTTGTTAGTTGATAACGATATTAAGGCTAAATCGGATGCATTAATATATTCAATTATTTTCTCTGTTGGCTGACCGTCAATGAAAGTAATGTTTTCTAATTTAAGTTTTTTTGCCTGATTGATTAAATTTTCTTTATCTTCTCCTTCGCCAATCATCAAAAACTTAATTTTAGCAAAATGTTTAATGAGGTTAGCAGCTTCAATGGCGGTTTTTAAATTTTGGACCTGGGTAAGAGAACCGACATAAACGATAATAAAATCATTGCTATTGAGCCCTAATTTTTTGCGGGGTGTTTTTAAAGGTTTAAAAACTTCAGTATCGACCGTATTTACGAGGGTAACTACCTGGTTTTTATGAATGCCCATGTTAATAATGGTTCGCCGGATTTCCCCAGTAGCACAGAAAATTTTTTTAGCGCGGCAATAAAAGAATTTTTCCAGGGCTTTAAGAATAGTTTTTATGGGTTTTTTGACTTTGTAACCAAGCTCAAAAGCCGAATCAGGCCAGAGATCGCGGACATCGAAAATGAAGTTTCTTTTGCCAATTAATGAGGCAAAAATGCCCGAAAGGCCGGCAAAAAAACTTGGCGAAGAAACAATAATAAGATCCTGTGGCGGAAGAGTCAAAGCGGCAATTGCCGAAGAAATGACAAAAATAAAATGGCTTAAAACCCGTTTCCAAAATCCTTGATTGGGAGTAGGAAAATCCCAAATACGAATAATCTTAATTTTGCCATCTTTTTCGACATCATAGAGCTTGCCACGGTACTTCTCGGGCAAAATTCCAGTGGGGTATGATGGCAGGCTTGTCACAACCGTTGTTTGATAGTTGCGAGAAAGATATTCAGCAATTCGCCCCATACGCTTGACTGGCGATTTGACTGGTTTATACCAGTGCGTGATTAAAAGGGCTCTCATTGATTAATCCTTTTTTCTCTTCTTGCCCCTCCTTATACTAACACGCCTTGCGATCGAAGTCCTGTTTTTTACACCTTTTAAAGCTAGAGCCCGAACTAATTTAGTGATTTCCTTTTCTTGTTCATTGGATTTGACATAAAGCCGATAAGTGGCATAAAAGAGCCCGGCAATCGCCAAGAAGAACATCGCATCATTGCCACGCTCCATGCCCAAAACTCGCGCTAAAAAGTTGGTTTTACCGGGGATATAGACCAAAATAATCATTAGAGCCCAGACAAATGACCAAAAGAGCAATTCTTTAATATTTAAATCTTTGGAATAAAAACGAATGATTGCCCTTGACCAAGCAAACAAGGCAAAAATAGTGAAAATGATTTTGATTAAGGCAACCCCGTCAAAAATGGTTTGATACATAATATTAACCTATTTTTATCTATTTACTAAAAAACCGCCTAAAAATCAACCGCGCAATAATGGTAAAGGCATTAATATTTTTTTGGCCTTTTTGGAGGGAATAATCAGTATAGATACTTTTAATTGGCACTTCCGTGAATTTTAAATTCTTCTTGTTAATCTCATAGAAAAATTCGGATGAGACTTCCATGCGGTTTGATTGTAAATTAATTTCTTTGATGGCTCTGCGGGAAAAAGCCCGGAGTCCTGATTGCGAGTCGCTGGTCCAAGTCCAGAAGAACAGATAGGTAAATAGATTTAGCCCCCAAATGCCAACGCGACGATGCCAAGGCATGCCATCAGTCCGCCAGCTGGCGGATTTTAATCTCGAGCCGACAACCACATCAGCTTTTTTATAAATAATCGGTCTTAAAACTGGCCAAATATCCTCCGGATGATGCTGACCGTCTGCATCAAAAGTAAGTAGTGCATCAAATCCATTTCTTTTGGCATATTCAAAACCCGTTCCAAGCGCGCCACCCAGGCCTCGATTTAAGTCGTGCTCAATGAGAGTGACCCGACAATCTTTCGCAATTTCAACAGTTTTGTCATTAGAACCGTCAGAAACCACCACGATTTCTGTTTTTTTAATATCTGGAAAATGTCTCGGAATCGACTTCAAAACTCTGCCGAGCGTTTTTTCCTCGTTGTAAGCAGGGATAATGATGGCAATTTTCATCCCGTTAGAGATAGGAAGCGCTTTATTCTATTTTTTAGATAACGCTTACCCATTCCTGATTTTAAATATTTTTCTCTCATAAAAGCATCCTTTTGACTGAGACAGGCCTCATAATAAATTAAAACAAATGGACCACGATTCTTTGTTGATGTAGATTTTCCAATGTTGTGCTCTTCAAAGCGCTTCCGTAAATCATTCGTTGTTCCTGTATATCACCTATTATCTTTTTTACTTTGTAAAACATATGTATAAAACATTGTTATCTCTAACGGGATTCATCGTAGCTTCACTATAATGGCATTTATTTATAATTGGAAGATCCTATAAATAAATTAAAAATGGGAAGGAGAAAAAAAGCAAGAGGAAGTTGACGTCAAAATTTTGTTATGATAAATTGTAGAGCCGTAGAGCGAAAGGAGAGGAACGGCTATGATCGTACTTGACATTCTCGTAAGGGCCCTCTGGTTAGTCGTCAAGTGGACGATGGTCATCATCTTCGGCGGAATCTGGCTGGCAATCAAGCAAGGGTTTGCGCGCTGGGATGCCGTCCTCCTGCGCCGCCGCGATGAGGAATCAGTGGTCTGGTGTTTGGCAAAGGAAGGAGATAGTCAGCTTCGCAGCTGCCGTTCGATTACCAGCCGCAACACAGCCGTGGCTATCTTTGGTCCGAATTCTTATGATGATCCAGCTCTCAAGTGGCGCGTCCGCTTGCTCTGGCACCCAAAGACTCGGCAACTGAAGCTCCTCGGAGTTGGCCGCTTGAAGGTTGAGCAGTGGCGAGCCCTGAGATTTCCCGGATTCCGATGGGAAATCACTTTGGTCCTCCGCGATCGTCACGATGACGCCCTCTCGTTCTCTGAAATGGTCGAGAGGGAAAATGACCCTGGTTGGGGAGCAGTTGCTAAACTGCTTCGGGCGGCTGAATGTTTCAAGAAGTGGGACTGCCACTGTCTGGTTGAGGCGCGGTTGCGCGAACTTGAGGGGTACGCGGTAACGGGGATGCTGAACGGGTGTTTGACCATCAACATTCCCGAAGACGCACCGGCGAAGATCAAGCTCGCGCTTGCACGGTTCAGCGAATACCTGATTCACGCGAGCGTCAGGCTGGGAGCGTGATGCCCCCAAGTGATCGAGACCTTCGGGCCGCCTTCGGGCGGCCCAATCTGTTTTTATTTAGAGAGCTTTTATAAATTTCTCAAACCTGGGCCACAAGTGGCCGAACTCTTTACGCATTATCTTTTCAAATAGGCTTCGAACGCGATAGAAAGATTGGGAATAAGATTATATTTTTTATAGTCTTTTGGTTTAATCCACTTAAAATCAGAATGATCCTTACTTAGTTTAACCTTGTCACTTGTTGACTTACATTCAAAAAAGCTGGCGACAATTTGCCATTTTT
>Ga0315277_10000261_pt1 | contig 89455 bp, 47 predicted proteins | sample YL17G05_15_MG_FD_203695 | JGI IMG/M metagenome (GOLD analysis project Ga0315277, IMG submission 203695) | Sediment microbial communities from Yellowstone Lake, YNP, Wyoming, USA - YL17G05_15 | ecosystem: Environmental > Aquatic > Freshwater > Lake > Sediment | place: USA: Wyoming | collected...
TTCTGACGTAGGAAAAGTGGTCGCGCCGCTCGGCTCTCGGGCCGCACTGGTCCACGGCACATTTGCGTCCAGCGATGACTTCGCCGGGATCATCCAGGTGTCGCTGATGGAGGCGGGTGCCTTTCTCACGGCTGCCATCAAGGGCGCCCGGCCCAATGCCCCGCGCGAGGACCTCCTGCGGATTGCAGCAGGACTGAAAAAGGCAAAACCAGATGTGGTCATCAGTTTCGGAGGCGGCAGCACGATCGACGCGACGAAAGCCGCGGCTGTGCTTTACACGCTTGGCGGCCAAATCGATGACTACTTCGGCGTCGGCCTGGTCTCGGCGGCTTTGGCGAAGACGGGCAAATCCCTCATACCGCACGTGGCGATTCAGACGGTGGCCAGCTCCGCGGCTCATCTGACCAAGTACGCCAATATCACCGACATGGCCACCTCGCAGAAGAAACTGATCGTCGATGACGCGATTGTGCCCGCCCGTCCGGTCTTCGATTATCAGGTGAGCTTCAGTACGCCAAAGGCTCTGGCTGCTGACGGGGCGTTCGACGGCCTCTCGCACTCGCTGGAGGTCCTCTACGGCGCGGTGGGCAAGCCGTACTACGACAAGGTGAGTGACATCGCCGAGACGTGCATCTCGCTGATTGCGGCGTATCTGCCGCGTGTGATGGCGGACTACCGGGACATAGAGGCGAGGGAAGCATTGTGTCTGGCGACGGACCTGGGCGGATATGCGATCATGGTCGGCGGCACGAGTGGGGGCCATCTGACCAGCTTTTCACTCGTGGACATTCTGTCGCACGGCCGGGCCTGCGGCATCATGAATCCGTACTACACGGTGTTCTTCGTCCCGGCGATTGAAGAGCCGCTGCGCCTCGTCGCCCGCATATTCCGTCAGGCAGGCCTGATGCCGAAAAACGCCGAGAAACTGACTGGCACAGAGTTAGGTATGGCCGTGGCTCGCGCGATGCTCGGATTTGCCGGACGCGTCGGGATCCCGACCCGTCTGCGCGACGTGGAGGGATTCAGCGCGGGTCACATCGAGCGGGCACTTGCCGCTGCAAAGGATCCGCAGCTGAAGATGAAACTGCAAAATATGCCGGTGCCGATGACGGCGGAGACTGTGGACACGTACATGCGGCCGATCCTGGAGGCAGCGGCATCCGGGGATCTGTCCTTAGTCAAAAACGTATAGCTGGTGTATCGCGCTGGTGACGGTGAAACTTCCATATGGCAAGGGGGAGTTGGCCCTGCGTCTGCCGGATGATCTGAACGTCGCCATCATCCAGCCGCAGCAGGCGGAGCCTCTTACGGACCAGACGGACGCGGTAAGGCAGGCGCTGAGTGATCCCATCGGCTCGCGCCCCTTGAGAGACATAGTCAAACCGTCGGACACAGTTGCCATCGTCTGCAACGACATCACCCGCCCGACGCCGTATCGCACGATTCTCCCGGCGCTGCTGGGCGAGCTGAGCCACGTCCGCGACGGCAACGTCATCCTGCTGATCGCCACCGGGACGCACAGGCCCTGCACATCGGGGGAACTGGAGGCGATGCTCGGTGCGGAAATCGTGCGCAGGTTCCGCATCGTGCAGAACGACGCCTATGATCGCGATACACACGCCCTGGTGGGAACAACCGCGAGTGGAAACCCGGTCTGGATCCACAAGGAATACCTCCGTTGCGATGTGCGAATCCTCACGGGATTCATCGAGCCGCACTTCTTTGCGGGCTTTTCGGGCGGCGGCAAGGCCTGCATGCCGGGTCTGGCCCTTTTTGAGACCATACGAAACAATCATAGCGCCGGGAACCTGGATCATCCGAACGCCACCTGGGGCGTCACTCGCGGTAATCCTGTGTGGGAGGAAGTCCGCGAGGCGGCGATCATGGTGGGGCCGGCGTTTCTTCTCAATGTCGCGCTCAATCGCGAGAAGAAGATCACGGCCGTGTTCGCCGGTGATCTGGAGCAGGCGCACGAACAGGGGTGTGCATTCGTGAGGCAGCACGCCACGGCGCCGGTGGCGGCGCCGTACGACACCGTGATCGCAGGCAACGGCGGCTACCCGCTTGACCTGAATCTCTATCAGTCGGTCAAGGCGATGAGCGCCGCCGCCCGGATTCTCAAGTCGGGCGGAAGCATCATCGTGACGGCGAGTTGCTGGGATGGGATACCCGACCACGGCCACTACAAGCGCCTTCTGTTCGAGGCCGCGGACCCTGCGTCGCTGTTAGCCAGAATCCGGGCCGGAGACTGTCCCGTCCAGGATGTGTGGCAGGTGCAAATTCACGCGGCTATCTGTGACCGGACCGACGTGTATCTCTTCAGCGATCACCTGACGGATGAGGAAATCGAGCGGGCCATGCTCAAGCCCTGCCGGGACATTGCGGCAACAGTCGAGCGACTACTTGAGTCGTATGGCCGGAATGCTTCCATTTGCGTTCTACCTGACGGCCCGCAGACGATCCCATACATTGCGAGTGCGCCGGAGGAGCGAAGACTGTGAAGATCGTCGTCGCGTTGGATTCATTCAAGGGGTCGCTGACTGCGGTGCAGGCGTGCGACATCGTCGCTGCGGCAATTCGCTCGAGTATCCCGGCTGCGGAGATCGTGACCAAACCGATGGCCGATGGCGGCGAAGGCACGGCTGCCGTCCTGATGGCCGCTGCCGGGGGGCAGTGGATCGCCGGAACCGTGATGGGACCGCTGCCTGAGATGCGGGTCGAGGCAGGCTTCGTCTGGCTTGCTGAGGACAAAACAGCCGTCGTGGAAATGGCGACGGCCAGCGGCCTGACGCTGTTGCGGACCGAGCAACGCAATCCTCTGAAGACGACCACCTATGGCACAGGGGAGCTTATCCAGGCGGCGATCGACTGCGGGGTACAGCGCGTTCTGCTCGCCATTGGGGGCAGCGCGACAGTTGACGGCGGGGTTGGTGCGGCGACTGCCCTGGGATGGAAGTTTCTCACGGCCGATGGCCGGGAGATCGGCTTCGGCGGCGGTCAACTGCTCAATATTGACAGAATCGTTCCGCCGAAGCATGCTGTTGGTGCAGCCGTTGAAGTGTTGTGTGACGTGGACAATCCGCTCTGTGGAGAGCACGGGGCGGCGCGCGTATACGGCCCGCAGAAAGGCGCAACACCGGAGATGGTCGAGACGCTCGATGCGGGTCTGGCGCATCTTGCCGAAGTGGTCAGGAACCAGATCGGCCGAGACATCGGTGAGTTGCCGGGCGCCGGTGCTGCCGGGGGACTGGCGGCCGGGGCGGTTGCTTTTATGAATGCCCGGCTGGTCTCAGGGATTGAGACCGTCATGCGGCAAACTCGCCTGGAGGATGCCCTTGCCGGAGCGGACTGGGTCGTGACGGGTGAGGGCTGTTTCGATGCACAGTCGCTGCGCGGCAAAGTCGTATCGGGGGTGATCCGCGTCGCGAAAGCCGCGGCGCGGCGGAGCTCGGCGAAACTCCGGGTCAAGGTGGGTGTTCTCGCTGGACAAGTCCGCCTGTCGCCGGGAGAATATCGCAAGGCCGGCGTCGATGCGGCCGTTTCGTGTATGGAGGACGGCATGGATTTGGAGTATGCTATCACGCACGGCGAGATGCTTCTCGCCCGGGCCGCAGAGCGTTTCGTTCGTGACCATGTTGAAACGAAGGAGACATATCGATGAAACAGATACGTGAGCAGCACAGTGGCAAGGGTATGACACGGCGGACGCTGATGAAAGCCGGGGCCGCGACGGCGCTGACGGCGGCCTCATGGTCGCGGGTCTACGGCGCCAACGAGCGGATCGGAATCGGCATGATCGGCATCGGTCTGATGGGGCGTATCCACACCCGCAACTTCGCCGCCCAACCCGATGTGTCCATGATCGGCATCTGTGATGTGTACGACCCGCGCGCGGATGTCGGCGCGGAAATCGCCGAAGGCAACGTGATCAAGTGCCGGGATTTCCGTAAGTTGCTCGACAACAAGGACGTCGACGCCGTGGTGGTGGCCACGCCGGACCACTGGCACGCTATGATTACCATGCTTGCCTGCGCCGCGGGCAAGGACGTGTACGTGGAGAAACCGCTCACGCTGTTCGTACGCGAAGGGCGGTGGATGATCGATGTCGCGAAACGATATAAGCGCGTGGTGCAGGTGGGGGTGCAGAACCGGTCCGGGCCGAACTTCCAGCGCGCCCGGGAGTTCATCCAGCAGGGCAAACTCGGCCAGATCGTCGCTGTGCAGGACACTTACTGCCGCAACTTGATGCCCGGCTTCGGCAATCCGCCGGACCAGGACCCGCCCAAGGAATTGGACTGGGACATGTGGCTGGGTCCGGCCCCCAAACGCGCGTACAACCCCAATCGCGGCATCTATCACTTCCGCTGGATCTGGGACTATGCCGGCGGGCAGATGACCAACCTGGGCCAGCACTCACTCGACATCGTGCAGTGGTTCACGGGCGCCAATGCGCCGAAGTCCGTCTACAGCACCGGCGGGCGTACCTACCTGAAGGACAACATGGAGACACCCGACAGTCAGGATGTGCTAATCGACTATCCGGGTTTCACAGGCATCTGCGTGTACCGCGAGGCTACCGCAGGACGCGAGGGCCTTGGCATGGGCGGCGTCATGTTCTATGGAACCCGCGGCATGATGTCGGTCGGCCGCAGTGGATACGAAGTCTTCCCCGACCGCAAGGCCAATCCTTTCAACCAGATGGCCAATATTCTGGGCGGGCACCCCGTAGGCGGGCCGCAGCCGACGCGGGAGCCCAGAGACCAGTTCTGGACGGAGAAAGTAAAGGACACCAGCGGCGACAGCACCAAGGACTACGTCACGCATGCGAGGAATTTCCTCGAATGTATTCGCTCCCGCCAGCAGCCCATCGCCGATATCGAGAGCGCGCACGCCGTGGCGACCACGTGCCACCTGGCCAATATCTCCTTGCGGGTCGGACGCAAAATCGTGTGGAACGCGGAGAAGGAGCAGATCGTCGGCGACCCGCAGGCCAACGAGATGCTGACACGCCCGTACCGCAGTCCGTGGGATAAGGAATTACGCAATCTTAAGGTAACATGAGCCATGTACAATCGTAGAGAGGCATTGTTGTCAATCACCGGCGCCGCAGCCGCGGTGGTGCTTTCCAAGCCCGTCTGGGCGCAGGCATCGCCCGAATCGAAGAGCGGCCGGCTGGGAATCTGCACCGACTCTTACGCTCTTCGGTTTCGCGCGAGCAGAGACGGCGGCCAGGATAAGGAGCGGTTTGCGGAGCCGCTGGGATTCTTGGATCACTGCCATCGCCTCGGCGCCGGCGGCATCCAGATGAACATTGGCCCGCAGTATGAAGGCTATGCCGTAAGGCTTCGCCGGCAGGCGGAGACATACGGAATGTTTGTAGAAGGGTCGGCCGGATTGCCAAAGGACCAATCCGATCTGGAGCGGTTCGAGGCAGAGGTCGTGGCATCCAAGAATTCCGGCGTCACGGTCATTCGCGTGCTCTTCCCCAGTCGGGGCACGGGCCGGCGGTATGAGGCATTCAATACCGCAGCAGAATTCCATGAGGCATGCGAGCGGGGCCGCCGGATGCTGGAACTGGCCGAGCCGGTCGCTACGCGACACAAGGTGCGCTTGGCTTTGGAGAATCACAAGGACCAGCGTGTCCCGGAAATGCTGGAAACCCTAAAACGGGTCAGCAGCGAGTACGTCGGCATCTGCGTCGATACGGGCAACAATATTGCGATGCTGGAGGACCCGATGGAGCTGGTCGAGGCTTTTGCGCCGTGGGCGTTCGCCGTCCACCTGAAGGACATGGCTGTCCAGGAATACGAGGACGGGTTCCTTCTGGCGGAAGTGCCGCTGGGCGATGGGATACTCGATCTGCCTAAGGTCGTCCAGACGCTTCGCTCGCGTCACCCGGAGGTGCGTTTCAGCCTGGAGATGATGACGCGTGACCCGCTGAACGTGCCGTGTCTGACGGACAAGTACTGGGCGGCCATGGCGGATGTCCCCGGGCGAGACCTGGCGCGGACATTGAAGATGGTGCGGGCCCGCGGCCGCAAGGAGGCTCTGCCGCGGATCATCAAGGTTCTGTCGCTGCCGGAACAGTTCATGGTGGAAGAAGAGAATGTCCGAAAGTGCCTCGCGTACGCGCGCGAGCGCCTGGACTTGTGACCGGCAGCCATCTGCAGAATCAGTGAGGGATGGGGACCGGCTGTTGGTCGGCTTCCCGCCGTAACTCTTGCGGCGGCAGCGCGTCGGGATCGACCTGACGTACGTCCGAGGGCATTCCGGGCACCTTCTCATCATAACGGCGGATGTGCGCGAAGTAGATGGATTTGCTCTTCTCGTACATGAGTTTGCCGTTGACAAAGGTCAGCTCGACGAACGTGTCATAGTGAAACGGGTGGCCGCCGAGGACGATGATATCGGCGTCCTTGCCCTCCTGGAGGCTGCCGACGCGGTCGTCGACGCCGAGGATTTGTGCGGCGGTGATCGTGATCGCCTCCAGGGCGGTCTGCTCGTCCAGGCCTCCGCTGACGGCGGCCGCCGCGTCCATGGGCAGGGTCATCAAGTCACGTCCGGCAAAGCCGCCCATGGACATACCGAAGTACGAGACCGCCGGGATGATGGCGAATTTCACGCCCGCCTTCTTGAGAATCGCCGCGTTCTCGACGTTCGAGCCGGAGGGCTGCGATATATCCTCATTCGGGCGTTGTTTTTCCCGCGGGCTCAGGATGACGGCCACGTCCCTTGCGGCAATCGCATCGGCGACCGTCCACGCTTCCGTGCCGCCCTCGATGACCAGCCGAAACGGGAATTCGTCGACCAACTCCATCGCTTTCATGATCTCTCCGGCCCTATCGGCACTCAGACGGGCCGGCATCTCACGCCGCAACAGTCGGAGGTAGGAATCGATATCGGCAGGCTTCCGCGGGGCCTCCAGCTTGTCGTTCTTCGCCTTGGCCTTCTCATAATCAGCGAGCTTCCGCAGATACTCTTTCGTCTGCCGCATTTTCAGAATGAAATTGGTGCGGTCCATCCACCGGGAGCTTCCGATATTGAGGCTCTCTGCGGCCGGCTCCTTGAGGAGCATACTGTCCACATCGCCGTAGGTGGGTTTGATGACGGCGGTTGCCCCTCCGACAGACGCATCGCGACGGGAGCCGCGCCCGGTGACGAAGATCGAGGTGACCCCTGATGCGAGAGCTATGGAGACACTGTAATTGAACGGATCGAGCGAGTCGGCGATTTTGTCCGACGTGGAAACCGCAGCCGGCATGAACATGGTTGTGGCGGCGACGAGGCCCGGCATAACGACCTTGCCCCGGACATCAACGACGTTCGCATCTTTCGGGATATCCAGCCCCTGCCCGATTCGCAAGATTTTTCCGTCCTTGATGAGAACAGTGCCGTTGGTGATGATCCCGCTGGTGATCGTGTAGATATCGCCGCCTTTGATAGCGGTGATCTTCTCCTGGCCGCACAAGGGCGAGGCGACGCACAGCGTAAGGCCGATCAGCGACACTGTCGTAGCCCAGGTGCGAAGGCCTGGGCCGGTCATCCATCGCGTTCGGTTATGATCTGTCATTGGGACTTCTCCCAGGGATTCTCGTAAACGATCTTACCTTCGACCATGATCTTCTGGATCGTGGTCGTGGCATCGAGCACGTCGCCGTCGAGGATCAGCAGGTTGGCGTCCTTGCCTTTTTCGAGGCTTCCCAGACGGTAATCGAGGCCGAGGGCTTCAGCGGGACAGATCGTCATGGCCTTCCTGGCAGCCTGGCCGTCGAGCCCGCACTTGACCAACTCCGCCATCTCCCGCCGGAAATCCTCGAGGCCTTCTACTCCGCCCGATTCAGGCACACAGGCGACCTGAACGCCCGCCCTGGACAGTTGATCGGCCTCATTGATGCGGGTCCGCGTGAACATCTCGAATTCGATGGACGCCGGAAGCACAACCGGCACCTTCTCCTTGGTCAGCCGCTCGGCAATGCGGTAATTCTCATAACCCAGCACGAGCACAAGTTTCATCTTGTCACGCTCTTTGAGCAGGTCGAGCAGGTGAATCGTGTCGGCAGGACGGGCACACGAGATGAAGGTCGGAATCTTGCCCTGGAGGGCCCGGATCATGGCCGCGACATCCGGATCGTCGGAAGTGTCCTTGTTCTTTGCAGATTCCATCGCCCGCTTGATAGTATCCTTGATCCTGCCGTCGGCCCGGAACTCGATCCAGATCATGCCGCTCTCGGCAAGGAGCATTTCCTCTCGCGACCGGCCCGATGGCCTGATGATGGCGCCTTGGCCCGCAACGCCCTGGCCCCTCGGGATCAGGCCGAGCGTGGTGAAGCCGGCCTGGAGGGCTCGCCGGTACTCATGCTGGTACGGGTACAACTCGTCGGCCACGCGATAGCGAGCGCGGGATGCGGGCCCGCCACGCTGCCCCGAGGAAATGCCGATGTCGGAGATAGGACCGACGAGGCCTGGGAAGATGATCCGATTGGCTACATCGATGACTTCCGCCGTGCCTGGGATAGTCACATTAGCCCCGATCTCGCTGATCTTTGTGCCGCGGATCAGGATGACGCCGTTCTGAATCACGCCGCTGGTGACCGTATCGATGCGGTCCGCCTTGACCGCGACCACTCGCTCTGTCGGCGTCGTGCCGGGAGCCGCGCCCGTGCCTGCATAAGCACACGCCTGCTGCCCGGCCGGACCGTTCCATGCAAGCGCGGCCAGAATGCCCGCCCATGCGAGCAAGGCTGTTCGTCTGCTATTGCCCCTCATGACTGCGATTCCTTCTGCCTGGTTGGCGAGCTTTTGTCGGTGACGAGGTTGACCCCGTGCCGCTGGTAGGCGACCTTGCCGTTGACGAGAACGAGGTCCACAGGGGTCGTGGCATCCAGGAGTGTCCCCTTCTTGATGACGATGTCGGCGTCCTTGCCGACTTCCAGGGAGCCGACGCGGTCGTCGATGCCCAGGGCCCGAGCGGGATTGATCGTGAGCGCCTTCATGACCGTCAGGTCGTCAACACCGAGGCGTGCCGCCATGGACCCCTGGAAGCACAACTCTTCCTGCGGAGCGATAAACGACGACCATCCGACGGAATCGGTATTGATCGACATTTCGTCGACACCACGACTGCAATACTCGGCCACGATGCCGTGCATTTTTCCGTCGTACTCGGCACCCCAGGTGTGATCGATCAGACGAGGGCCCACGTTGACGCTAACGTTGTCCCGCTTGGCGGCCTCACGTCCGATGGTATATCCGCCGCCTTCGCCGTGGGTGACGATGATCTTCAGCTTGCTCTCATCGCCGAAGATGCGGATGGCCTGCATGACGCCCCAACCTTCGCACGTATGGATGATGGTGGGAATCTTGCCCTCAAAGGCCTGCCGCATGTTCTCCAGCTCCGGTTTGAGCTGGGGCTTCGGCTTGCTGTTGTCCTGCTCGTAGGCTCGCCATGCGTCGGTGTATTCCTTCGCCTGCTCGAGCATGTATCGCACCATCCACGACATGGCCATTCGCGTCCTGCCCAGGTCGCCGCCGTCCCGCTCCGGGTTGTAGGCATTGGCAATCTTCATGGCCCCCAGTTTGCGAACGATCCGTTCCTCGGGGGTCGCTCCGGCGGTTTTGACGATGACAGTGAAGCCGGCGATGTTGGTTCCGCTGCCGGGCATCGTGTGAATGGTCGTAACGCCGCCGGTGACAGCTTTCTTGACGGCAATATCCTCCGGATCGACGCAGTCCGAGATGCACAACTCGGGATTGAGCGACACGACCATATCGTTGAAGCCGCCCTCGGTGCCAATGTGCGTGTGGGCTTCAACGATGCCGGGCATCACCCAGCGGTCGGAGGCATCAATCACCGTGTAGCCCTGCGGGATATTCGCGTCGGTCGGCCGAATCGCTTCGATTTTGCCTCCGCTGACCAGGAGAAGGCCGTGGTTGATGACCTCCACGGCCCGGCTGTCGCCGGCCACGGGCTTCGGTTTCATCGTGACGATCTTGCCGGCCTTGATGGCATATTTCGGGGGAGGGGACTGTTGTCCAGCGGGTGCAGCACTGCCGCCCGCTTCCGCACGTACCGCGGGCGGGGCCCAACACGTCCACGCAAATGCGCAAATGGCGCCTGCCAGGCAGGTCGCCCTCATTCGCCGTGCATATCTCATGACGTTCTCCCCACAACTGGCTCAATTCTCAAAGGCGATCTTTCCGTTGATGATCACCTTTTCCACCCGCGAGGTGAAATCGAACGGTTCGCCGGAAAGGATGACGATGTCGGCATCCTTTCCCGCATCAATGCTCCCGATCCGATCATCCACATTGAGCATCTGGGCCGGATAGCTGGTCACCGCCCGGAACGCCTTATCGGGGTCCATGCCATATCGGATGGCGTACGCGGCGCTGACAGGCAGATACTGTGTCCCGGACGTCGCACTCGTATGGAACGCCACGCGAAGTCCGCTGCGGACCAGGAGGTCCGCGTTATTCACCGGCTTTCCCTTGTCGTACTGTATGATCTCCGGGCCGATGGCCACATCGGCGCGGTATTCCTTCAATTCCTGGGTGACGCGGAAACTGTCCTCGCCGCCGAGGATGATGACATCCAGAGCATACTCGTCTCGGAAGACTTGAAGGGCGCTTCGGATTTCGTCGGCACGACCGGCCTGTACCATCGCAGGCATCTTGCGTTTGAACAGGCCGCGAAGCAATTCGAGGTTGACGTCGCGACCGGGACGCTCGGGCTCCTTGAGATCGGCATCCTTGGCTGTGGCCTTGCGGTGCTCGTACTCCTGGTGGTCGCGATCGTAGTCGTCCCACTTCTGTGCGTATTCCCTGGCCCGCTTGAGCAGATCGCGGGTCTGCCAGAGCCGACCCAGCCGCTCACCGCCCGACAGGGAGAACTTCACAGCCGCGTACTCCTTGACGAGCCGGTCCTCGACCGTGTTGCCGGCGGTCTTGATCAGGGCCGCATTGCCACTAACCAGTCCGCCGGTGGCGGGTGCCAACAGCACAGCCGTCACGCCGCGGCGCATCGTGTCGCGGAACGCCTCGTCGCTGGGGGCGATCGCGTTGACGATGCTGACGAGATTCAGTCTGTCCGAGTTCGGACCGCTGGTGGCGGGGCTTGGATCCATGCGAACTGGCTCGCTCTCCCAGTGAAGGCCCAGATGCGAGTGAATGTCGATCATGCCGGGAATCACGACGCTCTTGCTCGCATCGACAACCGTCACTCCTTGCGGAATGTCCTTCGTCGGCCCGACGTAGGCGATTTTGGCATCCTTGATGAGGATCAGCCCGTTGTCAACCTGCCCGTGGCTGGCGGTAAGGATTTTGCCCGCCCGCACGGCGAGTGTCGGTTGCCCTGAAGCCTGCTGGGCAGTGTCGGTCGGCCGCTGGTACACGGTCCAGCCGTTGATGATGGTCCGATCTACGACCGCGCGAAGGGTGAAGGGCTGGTCGGTCAGAATCACCAGATCGGCGTCTTTGCCTTTATCGATACTCCCGACTCGCTCCGCCACGCCCAGGATTTCGGCTGGCGTCATGGTGACCGCCCTGAGCGCCTGGTCTACCGCGAGGCCCTGGCTGACCGCATAACCGGCAACAAACTGAAGATCGCCGATCGATTCGTCCGCTGCCGAAGAGATGGCAAATTTGACAGCGGTCTTAGCCAAGGCGGCAGGACCAGCAGAGTCGATCCGGCCAAGCGCGATGTCACGTGTGTAGTCCCTCGTATCCGCCCGGCCCGGCTGAAGAATGCTGCTCAGGACGACTGACGCCTGGCTGCCCGCGATCTGCTCGACGGCTCGATACGCTTCGGTTGCGCCTTCAATGACCAGGTTCAGGTTGAATTCTTTGGCCAGCGATATCGCGTTGCGGATGTCCTGGACGTTGCGGCAGTTCACGCGCACGGGGATTTTCCGGTCGAGGGCCTGGATTAGCACCGCCGTATTCGGATCGATCTGCTCGGGTGGCTTCTGCTTGTCCAGTCTCGCCTGCGCAAAGACCGTGCGAAGCACCGCCATCTGGGCCATTCGCGTCGTGGGAAGCTGCTTCTGTTCGGGCAGCAGAGGTTTGTTCGGCTCCGGCGGCAGCGGCGGTGAGAATACCCCCGGCGGATTCTTCGACAATTCGCCAAGGGTAATCCGCAGACCGGCGGTCTCATTGAGACTCCGTTCGGCTATAGATGGACCCGCCAGCTTGACCACGGCGCCAAGCCCACTGACGAGCCGTCTCTGGCCCGGCGAGACATACACCGTCGTTACCCCGCCGGCGAGTATTCTGCGGTATTCGCCAAAGAAGTCAAACGCGTCCTTCGCCTTGATGTCCGGCGTGACGGTCCGTTCGTCATCCGCCTGCTCCGCCAATGTCGTCAATGAGTCGATGAGGCCCGGAACGACCACCTTGTCGGAGGCGTCGATGACTTCCGCGCCTTCCGGAATCGCAACACCCTGACCGACCGCCTCGATTTTGCCGTTGCGAATCACGATGACGCCGCCGGCGATGGGAGCGGCCGAAACCGGCAGGATGGTGCCGGCTTTGACGACGACGATCGAATCCTTCTGTGCCTCGCCCAGGGCGGCAGACGCCACGGCCAGGAGTGCCGTAATCACCCCGGCCCCGATGATTCGACGAGACATCTTATCTATCGAGCTTGCAGTCATGGTTTATGCTCACCCTTCATGTCCACGGGGTATTCGCCGTCGCCGCATTCTCAATCCGTGTTCTCGTGCTCGGATTTCTCCTTCGGTTTCTCGAGCAGCTTCTTGAGCCGCTCGTCCTTGTCCTTCTCGTACACAATCTCGCCGGCGCGCATGACTTTGTCGACCCAGGTCTGTGCGTCGAGCGGGTCGCCGGTCAGGAAGATCAGGTTGGCCTCTTTGTCTTTCTCGATGCTCCCGAAGCGATCTTCGATCCCGATGAACTGCGCCGGGTAGAGCGTGATCGACTTGAGCGCCTCGTCACGGCTCATGCCATGCTTGACGGCGGTCGCGGCCTGGTACCACAGATATCGCCGGCCGTAGCTCGATGTGTCCGTCTGAAGGGCGAACTTGACCCCGGCCCTGTTGAAAATCTGCGGAACGACCTTCATCTCCTCTTCGTTCTTCTCTTCATTGGTGTGCCAGACCACCAACTGCGGGTCGAGGATCACAGGCAGCTTCTTCTCGGCGATCAGCGGCGCCGCTTTGTAGCACTCAGGGCTCAGGACCAGGACCGCCTGGAGCTTGTACGCCTCGATGATCTCAATGGCCTTCGGGACATCGGCGGCGACCGCACAGTAGATGAACGCCTTGAGTTTGCCGTCCAGCAGATCGACCACGGGCTGCCTGCGAGGATCGAATTCCTCGTCGAAGGGTTTCTTGTCCTTCTCGGAGTCTTTCTTGCGCTGGTCGTACTTCTCGCGATACTCCTTCAGGTCGTCCATGTACCGCCGGAACCGCTGCATGTGGCTCATGCGGCTGGTGCTCTGTATCGGCGCCAGCGAGATCTTCAGTCCGGTGTAGCGTTTGACCAGCATATCCTCGACAGTGCGGCCGTGCGGCGTCACGACCGTGCCCGTCCCGCCGAGCAGAGTGTAGTTGCCGGGCAGCACAAGCATCGCAACGACTCCGTCCCGCAGCGAGTCCTCGTAGAAAGGACTCGGTGGGTCAATCGAGTCGAACGTGGAGAGGAACGGCACTTCGGGCAGATTCTCGTTGGGCGTGTCCAGGCCGTCGGAGGTATGCGCCAGTACGAATCCCGGCATCACGACTTTGTCCCTGGCCTCGATGACGAAGGCGTCCCACGGGACCGTCACGTCCTTCTCTTTCCCGATCGCCTTGACGATTCCGTCGTCGATGAGAATTGTGCCGTCCTTGATCTCGGCCCCGGTGATCGGAATGATCCTGCCGGCCTGAATCGCAATTTTCTTGCGGACAGGTCCGGCGCGGCCGGGCGAGGCCGGAATGACGACGACCGCCATGATGAATAAGAGTGCTATGGACGAACGGAATTTCATAACAGCTCTCCTTATTGTTCAGCCTGGTAGACGGTCCGGCCGTTCACGAGGACGCGCTGCACGCGGGACGTGCTCGCCAGAGGCTCGCCGCTGAGGATGAGGATGTCGGCGTCTTTGCCTTCCGCCAGAGTGCCCACGCGATCGGCGACGCCGAGCAGCTCCGCGGGCGTCACGGTGATCGCCTTGATTGCCTGGTCAGCTGGCATGCCGTGCCGAACGGCGAAGACCGCCGCCGTCAGCAGGTCCGCCGCATCCGGGTCCGTGCCGCAACTGAGCACCACTTTGACGCCAGCCTTGGCGAGAATGCCCGCATTGTTCCAATTGCATTCCCGGCCCTCGTAGTACTGGCTCATCGTACGGGGATAATAATAGAATGGCCCGAGCACGACCGTTGTCTGTTTACCCGCGATCAGCTCCGGGACCTTGTACCCTTCAGTGCACTCGTCGAGAATGATCTTCAGCCCGTATTCATCGGCGATGCGAAACGCCGTGCGGATATCGATGGCTCTGCGGGCGATCATCCGGATGGGGATTCCGCCTTTCAATGCCGTCGCGAGCACCTCCATCGCAGGGTCGGGCTGCTTATGGCTCTCAGCGTATTTCTGAGCATCGAAGAAGCTCTTGCGGAGCATCCACGCGACAGCCATCGTCGTCCCGGGACGACGATAGTAGAAGTTGGTCGGAGGGCTGTTCCACGGGATATCGTTGCCATAGGTGGAATCCGAGCCCATCGTGATGTGCAGGGCGGCGTCATCTTTGACGATCATCTCGGTGGCTGTCTTGCCCACCGGCTTGAGCACGGCCCCCAGGCCCGAAATGACGTTCTCGCCGCCCGGCGACACGTAGAGTGTCGTGATCCCGCTTTGCAGACTGTGCTTGAGCAGCTTGCTCTTCGGATCGACGGCCAGCGAGACGTGAAATGCCGGCGTAATCTCGTCTGACTGCTCGTTAAGCTCTCCCCGGATCGGACGGACGGCACGGGCGTCAACCAGCCCCGGCATCGCGACGGCGGAGGACGCATCGATCACCGTGGCGCCTTCCGGGATCGTGACACTCGGTCCGATGCCGGCAATCTTGCCGTCTTTGATCAGGATGACCCCCTTGTCGAACGGCTCTCCCGAAACCGGCAGCACCTTGCCGGCCTTGACGGCGACGACCTGGTCCTGAGCCGTGGCAGAAGCAGCCACAGCCGATATCAGCAGGAGAATCAGCAATGCCTGATGGATTCTCACGTTCGTTCCCTTTGATAGACAACCTTGCCGTCAATGATTACGGTTTCTACCCGCGAAGAGGCTTCCAGCGGATCGGCGTCGAAAATGACGAGGTCGGCATCGCGGCCCTTCTGGATGCTGCCCAGCCGGTCCGCCACGCCGAGAATCTCCGCGGCGTTGAGCGTCAGAGCCTTCATCGCTTCGTCACGGCTCAGGCCGTATCGCACCGCGAGAATCGCTGACGTCCTGATGTCCCCGGCGCACGTCCTGGGCGAGCACGAAGAGAAGGCAAGCTTCACACCCGCGCCGGCGAGCTTGGCAGGACGCTTGAGGTCTTTGTCCTTGCTGTACAGAAGCAGAGGGCCGTAGATGACGGGGACCTTCTGCTGGACAAGCATCTCGACGAGCTCGTCGGCCTGATCGCCGCCGGTGATTGCCGCCTGCAAGTTGTACTGGGCGATCAGGCTGATCGCTGTGCTGACCTCGTCCACGGTCTGTGCCTGAATGTACGCAGGGATCGCACGCTGAACGAGACGATTGAGAACCTCGGTAGATGGATCGAATTTGGCAGCCGTGTAGGACTTGGCGCTGTCGAGCCGCTCCCTGAGCATGGCGATCAGGCCCGGCATGGAGGTCGGCTTGCGATCATGCATCAGGACATCGCCGGCCACGGAGAGCTTCACGCCGGCCGTCTGCCGGACGAGCCAGCGGTCCGGGCTGCCGCCCGACAGTTTCACGACAGCGGTCTGGCCTCCGACGGGGTTGCGCGAGCCCGGCGTCAGCATGGCGGCTGTGATGCCGCAGCGCACCGCTTTGGCCAATACGTCTGCCGCCGGATCGAAGGCGTCGATGACCTGCATCTCGGCCGCAATCGGCTGCACGGTTTCGTCGATCTCGCTCAACGCGTCCAGCGACAGGCCAAGATGGCTGTGTGCGTCGATGAAACCTGGAACGACGGTCTGCTTACCAGCGTCGATGACCTGCGCGTCGCCCGGGACCTGCAAGTCCTTGCCCACGTCCTCGATCTTGCCGCCGCGTACCAGGATGACGCCGTTCTCGATGGCGCCGCCCGCCACGGTGACAATCCGGCCGGCGCGGATGGCCGTGACCTGTCCTCCGTCACCGGCCCGGGCGGATGCCGGCAGCAGCACAGGCGAAATCAGAAGCAGTACGAGTATCCTCTTCACGGCGAGGGTTTCCTTTCATAAACAGTTTTGCCTTCGATCAGGACCGTCACGACCTGGCTGGCGGTGTCGAGCGGGGGGCCCGACATAATGAGGATATCGGCGTCTTTGCCTGCGTCGAGACTGCCGATTCGGTCGGCGACGCCCAGGATTTCCGCCGGCGTCAGTGTGATCGCTCGCAGAGCGGCATCTTTGTCCATCCCGTTGGCGACAGCGAGACCCGCGGCCGTCGCGACGAATTTCGAGCTCAGGCCGTCGCGCCCACCGACGCCGATCGCCGTCTGGACCCCTTTGCCCGCTAAGATCCCGGCGTTCCGCGGATCGTGATTGCGGTATTCGACCTGGGGGACTTCCGCAAACGACGTGGATACAGGCCCGGCGATGACCGGCACCTTGCGGCGGGCGATCTCCTCCGCCACGAGATACCCCTCGGTGCACTCGTCCAGGACCAGCGAGAACTGGAACTCCTCCGCCAGGCGCATCGCGTTGAGAATGTCCTGCACCCGGTGCGCGGTGATCTGCAGAGGAATCTTCTTGTCGAGCACCTTTCCAAGGATCTCATGCGTAGGATCCGTGCCCGGCTTGTCAGGCCTCTTCAGGTCCTGGGGCTTCTTGTCCTTCGCGGCGGTGTCCTCCTTTTTCTCCTCTTTTTTATCTTCTTTGCCCTGCTCGGCCTTTTTCTTCTTCTCGTACTCCGCGAGGTCCTGCTCGTATCGCCGCTTTCGCTGCATGTAGGCTTGGGTCTCGATGAGCGTTTCGCGCAGATCGGCGTAGTCATTGAGTCTGGCGAGCGAAGAGGACTGGTTGTTCAAAGAGACGCCGAGATTCGCCCTGACGGCGGCATCGGCTTTGAGAACAAGCTTCGCAGGCGTCTTGGCGCCGTTGAGACGCAGCACCGCTCCCCGGCCCGCAATGCCGCTCCTGGCCGGCGGGGCGACGTACACCGCCGTGACACCTTGTGCGAGCACTTCCTCCCATCCTTCGGCAAAGGGGTCCAGTCCATCTATGACGTTCCAGTCCGGGGCTCCCTGGAGCAACCGCGGCTCGCCGTCGACCACGTACAGGCAGGATTGCGCATCCATGAGGCCGGGCAGAATGAACTTGCCCTTGGCGTCGATCTCGCGTGCGCCGCCGGGCACGACCACGTCCGCACCGACCGCCAGGATCTTCCCGTTCTCGATCAGCACGATGCCGTCGGAGACGGGGTTGCTGCTGACGGGCAGAACGGTCCCTCCGCGAATAGCGATCTGCTCTGCACCGGCACTCGCGGCCAATAGAAGACAGAGGAGGAAGATTCCACCCAGACATACGCTTTTCACTTCGGTCATTCGTGGTCTCCCTGCAAAAAATCCGACACATTTTCTATCACGAGGAAAGCCCGAGCGTCAAGTGGGAAATCATCGAAAATGGTGCAGGCCGGCAAGAACACGTTATGGGACTATGGGGGTGACAGGCTTTTCGGTGACGTTCCAAAGCTGTCACACGGCACAAGGGCATCAAGCGACACGCGTTCTTGATCCGTCGCTCCATTTGCTTTTGTGTTCCGACCTCGCCGGGGTAGAATCGGGGTGCGTAGTGAGCCGGGATGCCTTGTCCCCGGCTATCAGTATTCATATGGAGGACAACCGGATGCCTGCTGGACGTGACTTTGCTCCATGTGAAGGTCGTGCGGTTACGCGATGGATTCACGCGTTTTGCCTGGCCTTGCTGCTATCGTGGCTTCCCGGCCGGGCATCCGGCGTGACGGACCCGAACCGGTGGAGCATCTACGTCGCCAACGACAATTGCCCTGATTACACCTGGGGCTACACGGAGGAACAGACACGGCAGGCCTTCGCCGACATCGTCCGCGGCCATCTCGATGAGATGAACCGTACCGACTCGCTGGAGCCCTGGAACCGCGACCGGTACAACATGGCACTGACACAGGAGGCGATCTGCTTCGTGGAACGATATCCCGACCGAGAGGCGGAACTGGTCCGCCGGATCAAAGAGGGCCGCATCTTTGTCAGTCCCTTCCTGTGCAATTCGCTCTGGGCGTTCCACAGCACGGAATGCGCGATCCGGACGCTCTATCCGGCTCGGCGTCTGGAGCAGAAGTGGGGCATTTCACTGGATGTCGCCGAGCACATCGAGGAGCCGTCGCTGCCCTGGGGCATTGTACCAATCCTGGCGGGGGCAGGCATACGTTGGCTGTCGGTGCCGTTCTACAACTACGATTCGACGTTTGCCGGGCTGAAGAATCCGCCGCTGTTTGCTCTCGATGGCCCCGACGGCAGCGAGCTCCGCGTGATTCTCGACCCGTGGGCCTCCAACAAGGCCAGCTACATGCAGGGAGCTGCGGTACTGCGACATCCGGCGACTATCTTGCAGGAATGGCTGCCGCACTACAGCAGTCTCGGCGAAGTCTACCCGCTTCGTGCATTCCTGGCCAGCGGGACGCACGGCGACATCGCCCCGCACAGCGGCTCCCAGGCCCACGAGTTTGCACAGGCCATCATCGACTACAACGCTCGCGAGGGCGAACATCCAAGATTGATCAATGCGACGCTGCCACAGTTCTGCCAGGCGGTTGACCAGGCTCAGGCCCAGCGACCCTTTCTGCCCACGATTCGCGGGTGTTTCGGGCACTCATGGGACGTATGGCCGGTGTCTCTGGCGAAGTATGCGGCCGGCATGCGCGAGGCGGAGCGAGTGTATCTTGCCGCCGAGACGCTTCTCGCCGTGGCGGCCTGCGACCGCCCGACTGTCCTCGATGCCACGCGAAAAGACCGCGAACGTGCCGAGTGGTGCTGGGCCATGCTCAGCGACCACGCATGGAATGGCAGCAACGAACAGAACAAGCGGCAGAACGCGGCGCTGCGGAAGCAGTGGAGTTCCGAGTTTGCCCATCTCGGCGCCAAACTGCTGATGCAGGGCGGGGAAGCGATGGGCCTGAAGCCAGATCCGCGGGCAGTCACCGTGTTCAACAGCCTGAGCTTTCCTCGCACGATCCTTGTGAGTATTCCCGTTTCGCAGGATATCAATGCCGTTTTGGCAGGGGGGCAGGCGATCCCTTCTCAGGTCGTTCAAGACCACGGTACACGCATCCTTTACTTTGCCGCGCCCGAGGTCCCGGCGTTCTCCTGCACGTCGTTTCAGTTGGGCCATAGAGAGGATTCAGGCATAAAGACCATCGCCTTATCCGCTACCAGCGCAGGGCTGGAGAGTCCTGACTATCGACTGACGGTCGATCCGAGAACCGGCGGCGTCGCCAATCTCGTCCACAAGGCCTCAGGGCAGGACCTGTGTGTTCCCGGTTCCCGGAGTCTCTGCCAGACGCTCTTCTTCGATGGCATAGAGCACATGCTGCAAAACATCAAGACCGAGGTCGTGACGGAGGGGCCCGTTCTGGCGAGGCTCAGGGTCACGGGGACTGTCGAGGGCATTGAAGTCACGAACGACATCACCGTCTACGCTCAGTTCGACCACGTGGACTTCGATCTGTGGATTCGTAAACCTGTCACCACGCAGCAGCAGCGGCTCTGTCACGTGTTCCCAGTGCTGCGGGAGGGAGCCGAGCTTCGGATTGAGACGCCGGGGGCGGTACTTCGGCCTCGGCCGCAGCCGGCAGGGGACCTGCTGCCAGGGGCGGACACTCGCCGATTCGCTGTCCAGGGATTCATCGATGCGTCCGTGCCCGGCGGACTCGGCGTCACGATCGCTCCGCTCGACGCCTTCACGCTCCGCCTGGACCTGGACCCGCTGACATTTGAAGCCCTGGGCAACGATCAGAACTATCGCGAAGTGACCCAGGACCAGGACGGCGTGAGAGAATTCCGTTTTCGTTACGTTCTGCGGGCGCACACAGGCGGCTACGATAACGCACAGGCCGTGGCATGGAGCCGAGGTGTCACGGCGCCCCATGTGAGTTTCACAGCCCGTATGGCAAACGACCGAAGCGGCCGACCGGCGATTCAACTCGACCCGTCCCGCGCGATTGCCACGTGTCTGAAGCCTGCCGACGGTGAAGGTGCGGCCGGCATCATTCTTCGCTTGTGGGAAACTGCCGGCAAAGCTGACCCGGGGCAGATTGCTGTGAAAGGGTATGGCAGGGCGATTCAGACCGACCTGCTTGAGCGGGATCGCAGTGAGCTACCCATTGCGGACGGACGTGTTGAGGTCAAAACGAATCCGTACGGCTTCTCCTCCGTCCGCCTGCTGCCCTGACACGGCGGGGCGGTCACTGTGGATTGACGGCGTTGCCGAGACAGAAGAGATGGGTCTTTCCGCGAACGTATATCCGGCCCCGGCTATAGGCGGGGGATGGCAGGCAGCCTTCTCCCAGCTCGATGCGGGTGGTCAATGAGTATTGCCGGCCCGACTTGAGGATGAAGATCGTGCCGCTGTCGCTGAGGAGGTACAGGCGGTCGCCGATAACGATGGGCGATGCCTGGAAGCTCGCGCCGACATCCTTCTCCCACACCTTCTGCCCACTGCGGGCGTCGAAGCAGGTGACGATGCCGCCGGTGTCTACCAGCCAGAGCAGTTCGCCGTCGCAGACAGGACTGGGAATCGACGGCAGAGCGCCGTCGGCCGTCCAGACCAGATGCGTGTCGGTGACATCGCCGTGCCCATCCGGCCGGAGAGCGACCAATCTGCCATCGGGGCTGACGATGTAGAGCAAACCGTTTGCAAATACCGCAGACGGAACGATCTGCCCCGCCAGGCAATTCGCACGCCAGATCTCCCGCCCGGTTCGCGGCTCGTACGCGATTGCCCAGGGGTCGGCACATGTGACCAGTTGCGCCTGGCCTGCGACATCGACCACAACAGGTGAGCTCCAAGAGCAGGGGACTGGGCGGGCCGTCTCCCAGACCGTACGGCCGGAGCGACAGTCAAGCGCAAGCAGCCGGGATTTGCCGTCCTCGGCCTGGCCTTGGTCAAGCTGCAGGAGCAGCAGGTCCTCCCAGATCTCAAGCGAGGCCGCATGGCCGTAATCGTCCTTGAGCATCCCGAGCCTGTGCATCCATACTGTTCGGCCCTGAAAATCAAGACAGACTACGTCGCCGTTTCCGAAGATCACGTACACAAACCGGCCATCTGTCACAGGCGTGGATGCTGCCAGGAGGATGTCGCCACCTGCTCGCACGGCGTTGGCATCCTGGAGAGTCGCATCGCACCGCCACAGCAGCTTTCCGATCTCGCTGTGGAAGCAGTATACCTCGCGTTTCTCTTTGCTCGCGCCGGTAAGAAATACGTTTGTATCCCAGATGATCGGGGAGCTTTCGCCTTCAAGCGGAATCGGGCTCTTCCAGAGAATCTGCGTGGCGTCACCACCAAGGCCACGAGGAACAATGCCTAGGCCGCCCGGGCCGCGAAATCGCGGCCACTGGTCCTGCGCCGTGGCGTCAGGTACGCGTGTTCCGGGTTTTGCTGCATCGAGGTCCGCGACCACCTGTTGGGCATCAGTCTGCTGCTGCTTGGCGGATCGCTCCTTCGCCTCAGCAGATTGCTGCACAGCGAGCGCCTCTTGGGGCGTCCCGAACAACTGCAGGCAAACGACCTCACCCGCGTTGTTACGGCAGTAGAGCCTCCCGGCGGATAGCGCCGGCACCGTCCACGATTGTCCGCTGAGCACCGGCGCTCGCAGGAGTTCCTCGTATGCGTCAGGAGATGCCCGGGCGACCACCAGCTCACCAGCTTCCCGCAGGATGATGAGCCTGCCGTCGTGGACGATCAGATTGCCCCAGCCCATCTCCGCCTTAGTCCACATGACCCGGCCTGCGTCGAGTTCGATGCACTTGAGCGAGGATTTCCTGCTATCTTTGCCCTGATAATCCGTGCCCGTATTGTCGAAGCCGTAGATGTGCCCCTGCCAGATGACGGAATTGCAGTGCAGGGTTTGAAACTTCTTCGCCCTGTCCTCCCAAACGACAATTGGCTTGCCGGCATCGATCCGGATGAGCCCGCAGCCGCGAGGCTGAGACGCGTTGGCGACGAAAATCCTGTCTTCGCACACCGTCGGTCCCATCCAGGCGTGGCCCCACGTGCCGTGCCGCCACAACAGGGCGCCGGTCCGCGGGTCGGCCCCGATCACGGAGCCGCCGCCCATGAAGATCACGCAATCGGCACCGTCAATCTGCGTCATCATAGGCGAGCCGCCCGTCACGTCCCCTCCAGCCAGCCGCCACAGCACCTCGCCGCTCGATTTGTCCAGTGCGGCGTACGTGGCCCCCGGTGCGTTCAACTCCAGGATGAGCTTGTCGCCGTACACCAGTGCAGAGCAGCAATAGCCATACACGGGGATTCGGCCACCTAAGTCACGTGGAAGTTGCCTGGACCAGAGGACCTTGCCTGTAAGGGTATCAAGGCAAAACAGATGTCCCTCCAGACTCAGGGTGAAAACGCAATCGTCATCCACCGTCGGCGTCGAGCGTGGGCCGTAGAAGCGTACATCCTGACTTTTGCAGGACAGACAGTCGTAGGTGTGCGTCCAGACGACCGTTCCCGTATCCGCGTCCAGGCAGTAGACGGTGTCTGTTCCGCGCTCCTGGGGCCCTCGCGTATGTCCTAGGGTAAAGGCCCGTCCCCGGCCGACAACGACCGACGAGACGCCAACGCCCACCGAGGCATTCCACACGGGTCGAGGCGCCTGCATCAGCGGCCCACGGCCCGCTTCCATGGAGATGCCACTGCGGCCCGGGCCCAGCCACTGCGGCCAGTCGTCCGCCAAGCCCGCTCCGCTGCCCGCGAGTATCAACAGCGTGACTGTGAACGCGACCCCGCGCACATCTTCTCCTCATGCTCTGCGGCGGTCCGGACTCCCCGTCCGAATCTCCGCCGTCACCCCAATCATATCGCCAGGCCGCTCAGTCTGCCACTGGTGACGGGGCAAGTCCCTACTGCTCTGAAGAGGCAACATCGTCACATCATGTCCCCGCGTCTACGCCGCTGACCACTCGGTCCGGGAATCCCTGCGAATCTTTCGCACATCCTGTCACCGGATTCGTATAAGTAGGAGAAATTTTGCAGAACAGAGATCGGCTATCGAAGAGCAAAGGCCCGTGTGAGCCGTCGGGCGAGCCGGTACCCCGAGGATGGGGACGGCGAGCCCGCATGTCTTTACTTTCTTTCACCACCCCGGCAGAACCCATCCACTGACCGGGGTGCATTCACATCGTGCCAGCGCGAGCGCCTCCTTCGACCCGGCCGGTCTCGGGCCCAGCGACTCCACTCCTGTTTCTTGTGACGCCGTAAAGCGTTCCTCTCAATGCCCCTGCGGGCACACTGTAAGCAGGGCAAATCAATGCCAGGAAGAGGAACGTGGCAGGGGCCCACATCCTTGGCGGGCTGCCTTCAGAAAGTCACTCCTTCGGTCTTACGCCGGTTGGCCGGGAAGGGGGACCGTGTTCTCCTTCGGGATTTCGACCGTGCCTTTTTCGAAGTCCTCGGCCGTCGGCTTCAGCGTCAGGTTGTAGAACTTCGGGTTGGCGTTCGGATCGCTCATGATTTCCTTCCAAGAGACCTGCTGGCCGGTATAGGCGGAGATGCGGCCCATGACCGCCGTGGCACTGGACTCGGCGACCGCCTTCGCCTGGTTGACTGGCCGGCCTTTGCTCACGTAATAGAGCGTGTCGATCTGCTCCTGGTGGTGGCTGCTCGGCCCTCGCGGCAAATCTGCGGGGATCGGCGACTGTTGGCATTTGGGCAAGTCATTGCCATTGGTGTGGCCCTTCTCGTAGACGAAGTCATGTCCGGTCCAGTTCCAACAACCGTTGATCTGCCGGCACATGGAATGGATGTGGACGCCGTCGCCGTAATCGTAGTCCACGCTGAAGAAGTCATACATGTCACCCGCGTTGCGCCGGCCCCGGCCGCCGAACCCGACGGCGCTGACCGGCGGCCCGCCGCAGAACCAGTTCGCGACGTCGATGTTGTGAACGTGCTGCTCGACGAGATGGTCGCCCGACAGCGAGATCCAGTTCTGCCACGTCCGCACGAGATCGTCGCCCGTCTTGGGATTGATCGGTTGAGTCCAGAACATGCTGGCGATGCAGAAGCCGATACGGCCGGCGTACAGTTTGCCGAGCGCCTTCTCGACCGCGATCGCCTGGTGCGTCTTGATGAAGTCCCAGTCGTGGCGCATCTCCGTGCCGGCGGTGACCACGAGGCCCTTCTTCTCTGCTTCCGCGGCGGCGGCGATCACCCTGCGGCATCCGGGCGGGTCCACCGCGACGGGCTTCTCGATGAAGACGTTCTTGCCGGCTCGGATCGCCGCCTCGAAGTGCAGCGGCCGGAAGATCGGGGCCTCCGCCATCAAAATGGTCTGCACGTCGGTCGCGAGCAGGTCATGATAACTGGCCGGACCGCCGAAGCATCGCTCCGGCGGAACATTCAGGTCCTTGCCTGCCTGCAAGGCCCGCTCCTTGAAGTAGTCTGCGACAGCGACGAATTGAACGTTGAAGCCTAGGATCTTGGCGGCTTCGAGCGCATCGGCGGCCGCGCCCCGGCCCCGTCCGCCGCAACCGATCAGCCCCAGCTTGAACGTCCTGCCTTGTCCCTTGGCCGTGGTGCCAAGGATCAGCGGCGCTCCAAGTGCTAAGCCCGTACCCACCGTCCTCTGCACGAAATCACGTCGTGACAACTTAGCTGATTTCTCCATGAGACCGCTCCTTAAAAGCCCTTATAGTCGTCGGGTCCTGCAACAATATCGCGGGAATGCCGATGAGACGGCATATCCGCCCGTCGTCCATGATTCTGTTCGCACCATTGTAGCCCCACGGTAGCCCCATTCAAGGCAAAAGCCCACGGCTGCATGCCGGCGTCCCTGGCTGAAGGTTTTCACTTGACCCATCCACTGTCCCCAGATAGTGTGATCACCATATTGACGAGAAAATCAATCCATTTGAAAGGAGCCCGCAGTGAGAATCGAGAAACGTGATGTCTTGTCGTGCCTCCTCGTCCTTTTCCTGTCGATCACCTTCGGGTGCAGTAAGAAGGAAAAAGGGGGGACTGCCGCGAGCGGAACAGGGACCGGGGCCGTGAGCGTGGACACACAGAAGCCCATCCCTGAGGTCCAGGCGCAGGCGGACACCATGTCCGTCGAGAGCCTGAGGGCCACGGCGCTCAAGTACAAGGAGGCCATTCTCGCCAAGCAGGCCGAGATACAGAAGCTGGCCGACAAGCTCAAGGAAATCCCGATCGCCGATGCCCTGGGACAAGAGGCCAAGCAGCTCAAAACCGACGTCCAGAATCTTGAGACGTCTCTGAAAGCCCTGAAGGATCGCTTCCAGGTGTATTACGATACCTTGAAGAAAAAGGGCGGCGACCTGTCCGGCCTGACCGCATAGCCATTGTTTGTGCCTGCCCTGGCTCAGGCTCATCATCCCGGGTTTCGTCGTGCGGGCTCGGGCTCGCACGGGACAAGGTCCGGTGCCTCTGGGGCAAACGCCTACGGGGATTGAGCAGAACCCTTGTTGTCATGTCCCGACGACGGGCTACACTAGCTGTGATTTGTCAGTACGTCGATTGCACGGCGGTGGAAAGGGGTGAGAGCCATGGATGACGTGGTCAGAATCTTCGGATTTGCGGGCAGTCTGCGAAAGGGCTCATACAACAAGGCCTTGCTGCGGGCCGCTCTGGAACTCGTGCCCGAGGATGCCGAGTTGGAAACACTCGATCTGGAGGGGATTCCGCCGTTCAACCAGGACTCGGACAGGGATCCGCCCGAGCGAGTGAGGGAATTCAAGTCGAAGATCCGGGCGGCAGACGCCCTTCTCATCGTCACGCCGGAGTACAACTACTCCATCCCCGGCGTGCTCAAGAATGCCATCGACTGGGCCAGCCGGCCTTACGCAGAAAACGCGTTTGACGGCAAGCCGGTCGCCTTCATGGGGGCCTCTCCCGGGATGACGGGGACGGCCAGGGCACAATATGACCTGCGGCGATCCTGCGTGTTCTTGAACATGTACGCGCTGAACCGGCCGGAAGTGCTGGTCTCCTATTGCGAGGACAAGATCGATCAGGCCGGCCGGGTGACCGATACCCATACGAGGGAGAAGATCAGGGAGTTGCTCGAAGCGCTGGTCGTCTGGACCCGGAGGTTGAGAGCGCCTCAGTACGCAGAGCAGGCCGCGTATTGATTCCGCAGACACTGACGGACATTCATATCCTCCCTGACGCGCGGAGAGAATGCCCGCGTCACCTCTCGAACACCCTCCCCGTCAGGCCACTTTATCTTGCATCCCGGCGGTCGCGACGCGATAATGGAGCCTATCTTGCGTCCGGCCTCAGGCCGGTATGTAGTCGCGACCGATTGCAGACAAAGAAAGGCGTGCCCATGAATCCGCGATATGAGCGTCAAGATCAATCCACTTCCCGTCGTGATTTCCTCAAGCAGACCTCCGGTGCGTTGGCCGGAGCGGCATTGGCGAGCGCCATCAGCGTGCGGGCGCACGCCGGCGAGCAGAACGCGATCAAGTTGGCCCTGGTTGGCTGCGGCGGGCGAGGGAGCGGCGCGGCGGCTGAAGCACTATCGACCAAGGGGCCGACGCAACTTGTCGCCATGGCCGACGCCTTCGATGACCGGCTTCAGGCCAGCCTCAGAAATCTGACGAGGCAATTCGGAAATAAGGTAGATGTGCCGAAGGAGCGGCAATTCGTCGGACTTGAGGGATTCACCAAGGCCATCGACGTCGTGGCGCCGGGCGGAGTCGCGCTGCTGGCTACGCCGCCGGCGTTTCGGCCGATTCACGTCGAATACGCGGTGGCCAAGGGCTGCCACGTGTTCATGGAGAAGGCATTCGCGGTGGATGCCCCGGGGGTGCGCCGGATCATCAAGGCCGGCCAAGAGGCCCAGGCGAAGAACCTGAAAGTCGCCGGTGGCCTGATGAGCCGGCACTCCAAGCCGCTGGAGGAGACCATCGAGCAACTCCACAAAGGCATCATCGGCAACCTGATCACCTGCTGGGCGTACCGCGAGCACGGCGCGGTGCCGTTCTCAGATCGGCGCCCGGGCGAGACTGAGCTGGCGCACCAGATTCGCAACTTTCACTGCTTCACCTGGGCCAACGGCAGCTTCCTCCTGGACTGGCTGATCCACAATCTCGACGTGTGCTGCTGGTGCAAGGATGACTGGCCGGTGTCCGCGCAGGGGCAGGGCGGGCGGCAGGTCCGCACGAATCCGGACCAGTTGTTCGATCATTATGCGGTCGAGTACCACTTCAAGGATGGCACGCGGCTGTTCGCCCAGGGCCGGCACATCGAGAATTGCTGGGGCTTCTTCGGTGACGTTATTCACGGCGCCAACGGCTCAGCCGTGCTCGGCGAGGGGATCAGCGACCCGCGCATCTTCAAGGGCTACAACCAGACACCCGAGAACGTGATCTGGCGATATAAGGGCCCGCCGTGCAACCAGTACCAGGTGGAGCACGATCTGCTATTCGATGCCATCCGCACGAACAAGCCCTACAACGAGGCGGAGCGTTCCGCGTATGCCGCCATGACGGGCATCCTGGGACGAATGGCCGCCGAGTCGGGGCAAATGGTCACGTGGGAAGAGGCGATGGCCTCGAACCTGGAACTGGCCCCCGGGCTCGATCGTTACGACATGGACACGAAGCCGCCGGCCGTCCCCGATGCAAAGGGTGCATATCCCGTGGCAATGCCGGGAACGACGAAAGTCCTGTGACGCTCACGGACGGCCGCGAGACTTCTCATTCAACTTTGATCACGCGGATGTCGTCGATGTAGAGCGTTCCCGCGCCGCCGGCCTTGGGATCGCTGCGGTCGCCGACGCCAATGTACATCTTCTTGACAGTCGCCGGATTGACGCCCGTGAGACTCGCCAGCGGTATCCTCCACTCGACGAACTGCGTGGCGCTGACCGTGGCGGGGTCAGAGTGAGCGGCGACAGCACTGTGCCCGGCGCTATCCTGCACGACGACATACAGCCGGGCGGGGGCGTTTGTCGCTTCGCCCCGGACGTAGAGCACCAGGGTATTCATGCCCTTGACGGCCCAGTTCTGAGGAGCCGTCCAGGTGCGCTCGGTTTCCGAGTAATACGGCGCCGTGGCGTTGTTGTAATCCATGGGCATGGACTGCCCGCCGCTGTGGACGATGTGGATCTCCGCGATTGACCCGCCGTAGTACGGGCTGCTCGTGCTCCAGATGTCGTGCCCGATAACCGCACCGGTCCCGTTGCCCTGGACGACCTCGGGCTCTGTGTAGCCGTAGCCGTCGAGCCAGCTCTGGAAGACTCGGTCGCCTATGTCATTGGTGTAGCTCTCGAAATCGTCCACGACGAGGAAGTCGGCAGTCGTGAAGCTCCAGACGTTGCCCTTCCATGGGCTTTCGGCCGCAGCGGCGTTCACCTCATCGACGCGCCAATAGTACGTCTTGCCCCATTCCAGCTCGCCGGGATCGAACTTTGTCACCTTCAGCGCCTGGCGGCCCTGATAGAGGCTTGCTGTGCTCGTGTTGGCGTCGGCCACGGCGTCGGCGTTGTCCCCGAAGCATACGTCGTGATTGGTGGCGCTGTCGCCAGCCGTCCAATGAAGCAGTAGCGTCTGGGGCACGTTCATGGCCGCGTTGGCCGGATAGGGGGCCATTGCCACAAGCGGCAGGAGCAGCGAGCCGCCGGGGATGATCTGTCTTTGAATCGACGGGCTTTGCCACGATAGCTGCGCTACCGCGCTTCCGGTGTTTTCATAGTACTCCATCTGGAGCAGGCAGACCTGGCCTGCGACGAGATTGACTTGTGCGATGTCATCCCTGCTGCCATGATTCGACCACTCGTTGATGATCAACCGCCCGTCAAGCCAGAGGCGGACGCCGTCGTCAGTAGTGGCAATCAAGTCGTATGTTTCGGTGAAGGGGACCTCAAGAGCCGCCCGCCATCGGGCCGATACCGTGTCGCTCAGGCCGGGGACGACTTCGCCGCCACCCCAGTTGTGATCGATGGAATTCTCGATTTGCGTCAGCACCGGGGTGCCCGAGACCTCAATGCCCTTGAAGTACTGGGCCTTGACGCCTATCCCCGGACCCGTCGTCTTGAAGCTCCAAGTCGTGCCGATCTGAACCGCGTCGCCGGGACCTCGCTCGTCCACACGCCAGTAATACGTGGTGTTCGCGGCGAGTGCTTCCGGCTGATATGAGGCTGGCAGGACATTGCCCATGAAGACGCTGGCGTCGCCGGCCTTGACAGCGGCCTTATCGGTGCCGAAATAGACGTCGTGCGAGATCGCGCCGGCGCCGGACAGCCACGTCAGCTTCGTCTCCACGTCTACCCCCTTGCGATTGTCCCATGGCACGGGGCTATACGCCCTGGCAGGGGCGGAAGTGAAGCTCCAGACGTCACCCTTGTAGACCTTGTCGGCGGCGTCAATCTCATCGACTCGCCAGTAGTAGGTCGTGTCGGGTAGGAAGACAGGGGAGAAATACAGGGTCTGTTGCAGAGGCAGGTGCGCGGCAAATTCGGCCTGGCCCGGCGTCGGATTGGTTCCGAAGTACACGTCGTGGGCTACGGCAGTGACCCCGGCCGTCCATCGCACGAGCGGCGCGGCCACGTTGACGGCCTTATCCGCCGGATTGGGCTCGGAGGCCTTCACTGGCCCATTGTCGAACACAGCCGTCACCAGCTTGCCCCCGACACTGGACGTGACGGCATAGCCGATGGTGGTGGTCTTGGGGACGCCGGGCGCCTCCTCGGTGTCGAATTCCGTCCAATCTTTGCCGTTGGGCGAAACATAGGCGGAAAACGTGTCTCCGGCCCGCTTGACCTTGACCCAGTAGGGTGCGGTCATTGCGCCGATGCTCGACGAATCGGGTGTCCCGCCGATGGACATGCGTCCCCAGACGGTAAGCCCGTGGTCCTTTGTGACCGTGTTGGCGGTCACCCCCATGAAGATATATGGCGAGCCGGGCAGCGCCGCCACCACGCGAATCATCACTCCAGCCATGGACCAGTCGGCCAGGGGAGGGTCGATACTGGCGACCCTCACGGCCAATTCCCCATCGCCGTTGAGAGTCTTATACACGTACCGGAACTGGTCAGACGTACCCATGATCCCGGTGCCATCTCCTGTGATAGTCCACGAGTTCGTGGCGGCATCGTACTGGGCGCTGCCGGCCGCCGCGGGGCCGCCGATGTCCTGGCTTGTCCAGCCCGCTGGTAACTGGGCATGGACGCAGGCAGCCAGAGATGCAACCAGAAGAACGGAAACCAGGCATATCAGCTTTTTACTCATAACGATCCTCCTTTCAAACCCAAGGCAGCGCCGTGCGTGGGCGCCGCGCGACCACCCCCAGCAACTGTAAGAATCGGCCCTATCATGTTTGTTCAAGAGCAACGTGTGGGCCAGCGGGACCGTATGGAGCCTGCCTGCATCCTCAACCACGCAGGATTGATCTCCATCACTGTCTCGCGTCCGGCAAAATGGCCCACGCTCCATCGAAAAGCCGCGAAACCTCCGTAAGTTGGCAAAGCAGCACCAGAAGATATGACTCAGAGACATTATAGCAGACCGGGGGCGGTCAGCCAAGAAAAAAGTGCCCGCCCACACGTTATCGGCCCGAATATGTCGCGATGGCTGAAAATCGTTGCATCACCGCCGATTCACGGTACGATTCTGCTCAGGAAACCGGTCACGCCCGTTCGGACCGGCCTCTTCGAAGGTTGCGACGCAATTGCAGGAGTATGCACTTGGTGAATGCGAGGCGACGACGATGAGTACTATCCAAAGGAAGCTCTCGATCAGTGTCTTTTCTGTCATGCTTGTGTTGTCCCTGGCCTCGCCCGGATGGGCGAAAGCGAGGGCCTGGGAGGGCACGATCACCATCCCGACTTACGGATGGGCCGAGGATGTCAACCCGAAATTCTGGGCCCTGGAGGATCAGATCAAGCTCTCGACCACCGTGAAGGGGGCCATCGTGTACCCGTACACGATGCAGGATCATCTGTCGCGGACGAAGCAGGACCGCACGTACAAGGCGCTGTTCCTCGAGAATGAGTACCTGAAGGTGACCTGCCTGCCGGAGCTGGGCGGGCGGCTTCACTCCGTGCTGGACAAGACCACCGGGGCGGAGACCTTCCATCGTAACGGCGTGATCAAGCCGAGCATGATCGCCATGCGCGGGGCCTTTATCAGCGGCGGGGTCGAGTGGAACGCCGGCCCGCAGGTGCATACGGTCACGATCGTCTCGCCGGTCGATGCGCTCGTCGGCACAGACCCTGATGGCTCCGCATGGCTCGAGGTGAGCAACCTTGAGAAAACCCTGCGCACCCGCTGGACCGTGCGTGTGACGCTGCACCCCGGCAAGGCCTATCTGGATGAGCAGATTCGCATCTTCAACCCCGTGGATGCGATCAACCCGTACTACTTCTGGAATTGTACGGCCTTCCCTTGCAGGGAAGGGACCCGGTTCATCTACCCTATGACGCTTGGGACGGACCACAACGGCGTCAGGTTCTTCTCCTGGCCCATCCACGAGGGCAAGGACCTGTCGTGGCTGAAGAACTACGACTCGCCGTCGTCGATCTTCTCGGTGGATTGCACGTTCGACTTCTTCGGCGCTTATGACGTCAACGCCAACCGGGGCGTCGTGCAGGTGGCGGACCATTACGAATTGACCGGCAAGAAGGCCTGGACGTGGGGCACATCGCAGTTCGGCGCGGTGTGCCAGCAGAACCTCACGGATGAGGACGGTGGCTACATCGAGGTGCAAAGCGGGCCGCTGCCGACCCAATCAGACTACGGCATGCTCCTGCCGAGGCAGGAAGTTGCATGGCGGGAGTGGTGGTACCCCGTTCATGGCCTTGGCGAGGGCTTCGAATTCGCCACGAAGGAGTTGGCCGTGCAGACCGTCCGCGAGGACGGCAATCTCAATCTGTACATGCTGGCAACGGGAGAGTATCCGGATGCGTTCTGCTCCGTCTCCCAAAGCGGCAAGGTGCTTGCCGCGAAGCGATTCGACCTGTCTCCGAAAGCGCCGCAAGTGGTCACGGTATCGCCGGACCCCGGTGCACCGGCTGACGTCATCGTCAGAACCAGTCGGGGGGTCGTACTGGCGACCTTCACCACGCCGTTGCCGATTCCCAAAATCGAGCCGCCACACCGGTCGGACCTGATGGACAAGCCCGATGCGCAACTGACCGTCGAGGAAAAGCACCTCAAGGCCCGCAAGTTCGACTTGGGAACGAATCGCAAGAGAGCGCGGGAGTACTATGAAAACGCCCTGGCGGACGATCCCGGCTATGCACCGGCGCTGCGAGACTTGGCGATCCTCGATACGGAGGCCGGACTCTACAAAGCAGCGATTGAGCGGCTGCAGAAGGCGGTCGAGCGAGACCCCGGCGACGGATTGGCCTGGTACTTCCTAGGCGTCAATCATCTCAAGACCCAAAATGCGAAAGAGGCCCTTCGATGCGCCCGGCAGGCCACCCGATGCACCGGGACCGGCTCGCTGGCCCTGGACCTCGCCGGACGGGCCCATTCGGCGTTGGGCGAGCGCACCATGGCCCTGGATGCATTTGCGAAGGCTGTCCGCCTGAACCCGCGGGACACGATAGCGAGAGACCATTGGCTGCTGGCGATGTACGCCGCAGGCGATGTCGCTTCGGCGTTCAAGAACGCCCAAAAGGCGGTTTCGCAGCACCCCAGCGACATAGTGCCCCGAGCTCTGCTGGCATTGCAGAATGACAATGCGATGGACCGTTTCGTGAAAGAGGCGAGAGGATTCGTAGGCGAAGATGATTTCGAGATGCTGGAGACGAGTCTGACCTTCGCGGAGTCGGGGCTGGCGAAAGAGGCGGGGCGGCTGCTTTATGCAACCTGCGTCGAAGCCGTTCCGCGGGCCGAGCAGAGCCCGCTGCCGCTGTACTACCTAGCGTGGTTGGCCTCCCTGCAGGACGACTCGGAGACGGCCAGGTCATGGCTCAAGCAGGCGGCGGCAACCTATCGGGACTACGTGTTTGCGTCCCGGCCGGAGGAGCTGGAAGTGCTCGAATACGCTTTGCGGGAGAACCCGAATGACGCCTGTGCGCATCTTCACATAGGAAATCTTTACACCCATCTCGGACGTCCCGCCGAGGCGGTCAGCCACTGGCAAAGGGCAATCGAGCTGAACCCGGCGCTCAGCGTGGCCTATCGGAATCTCGGGCTCTATGCCTGGGCGGCGCAGGAAGACCTGCCCAAGGCCGAGCAGTACCACCGCAAAGCGATCGAGGCCCGCCCTAGGGACCAGACGCTCCACCGCGACCTTGCCGACATCCTCCTGGCGGAAGGCAAGCGGCCCGAGGCGATCAAAGTCCTCGAATCAACGCCGGCCGTCGGGCTCCGCCGCGCCGATATCATCATCATGCTGGCAAGAGCATACCTCGATGAGCAGCGGTACGGCGATACGATCAAGCTGCTGGAGTCCACGCCATACTTCGTCAACTGGGAAGGCCAGACCGTCACGTGGGACATGTTCCACAAAGCACACATGAAGCGGGGTCAGAGCCGCTTCCAGGAAAGGGATTTCGCTGGTGCGCTGCACGACTTTGAAGCCGCTCTGAGCTATCCCGACAACATCGGCGTCGGGCGGTCTAATCGGCCGCAGGAGGCCACCGCCCAATACTGGCGGGGGAAAGCCCTTCAGGCCCTGAGCCGCATGGACGAGGCGAAAGCCGCCTGGGAGCAGGGGGCCGCGGGGCGCGAAGGCTCGGAAGAACAGAACGAGCACCGGCAGCTTTGTGCCACCGCTTTGCGGGAAGCCCAATGACGCGCGCCTTCAACGGCCTGGAACCGGCTGATTCGCACGGGCGCGGCGGCAGGACTGAAGCATGATGACCCGACGTGACAGACTGATGGCCACGCTCCAGGGCCGGCCGGTGGATCGACCCGCCGTCAACTTCTACGAGATCGGCGGATTCGACATTGACCCTCGCGATGAGAGTGAATTCAACGTCTACAGCGATCCGTCCTGGCAGCCCCTGCTGCGGCTTGCCGAGGAGCGGACCGACCTGATCCGGATGCGGAGCGCAGTCAGGACCCGATCCTTCGACCCGCAGCCGGACCCGGTTTCGCGGGAGAGCAGCAACGAGCTTCGTGAGCTTGTCCAGCTACAGCGCTCTGTCGAGGACGGATGGCACTGTACGCGAATGACAGTTCGCATCGGCGGGCGAACATTGTCGTCCGCAACGCGCCGCAGCCCAAGCGTCGACACGATCTGGACGACCGAGCACCTGCTCAAGAATGTGGATGACCTGAAAGCCTATCTCCAACTGCCTGACGAGTTTTTTGCCGAGCGGATTGACGACGCCAAGCTTATCGACGAGGACCGCAGGGTTGGCGACCGCGGCATTGTCATGGTGGATACGGAGGACCCGATTTGCGCGGCGGCCTCCCTGTTCAGCATGGAGGATTTCGTCGTCACAGCCATGACGGAACAGAAGCTGTTTCATCGTCTTCTGGGGAAGCTCTCGCAACCACTCTACACCCGGACGCGTCGCGTGTCCGAAGCTTTCCCCGGTCACCTGTGGCGGATTTACGGTCCCGAGTATGCGGCGGAGCCTTTTCTGCCACCGCAGTTGTTCAGGGAATACGTCGTGCGTTATACGGAGCCGATCGTCAGGATCATCAAGGAGCACGGCGGCTTCGCCCGCATCCATTGTCACGGCCGGCTGCGAGCCATTCTGGACGGTATCGTCGCCATGGGCGCCGACGCCCTCGATCCGATTGAGCCGCCCCCGCAGGGAGATGCATCACTGGAGTACGTCCGTCGCCGATACGGGGAGCAACTGGTCCTCTTCGGCAATATCGAGGTCTCCGACATCGAGTTACTGGAGCCGGCACAGTTCAGAAAGATTGTTGAGAAGTCGCTGGCCGATGGAACGCGCGGCCAAGGCCGAGGCTTCGTCCTGATGCCTTCTTCCGCCCCGAACGGCAGACACATCTCGTCGACAACATTGAAGAACTACGAGACGATGGTCCAACTCGCTGAAGCCTTCCGCCCGTGATGTCTACAGCGGCGTCCCGTCGTACACGAGGACTTCGAAGGGCTTCAAGTCAAATGTGTGCTCCTGGCCCGAGGACAATTCAAGGGCCGTCGCCGCGGCTTCGCTCTTCCACGGACTTTTCAGTGAGTACTTTTGAGCGGCCCCCGGCGGAAGCTCGAAGGCTTTGCCAATGTCTATCGCGATTCGCCCGGGCTTGTCACTGGGATTGCGCAAAGCGATGATGCCCTTGCGTTTGGCCCAGGAGGCCCAGCCGTATACTTCGCCTTTGATCGGGTCGCCGCCAATCCAGTGGGTATCCACGAGCACGTCGGCGTTGTCCCGCGACCATCTTGCCGCCTCCGCGAGCGCGTCCCATACCTTTGCATCCAGCAAGGAGGGTGTGAGGTACAATTCCTGGCAATCCGTCCCGCCGGCGAAGAAGGCGTGGATGTCCTCCACAAGGCCCTGCGGCTCATCGGGCAGGCCGTGATTGCCAAACATGACGCCCTGGGTCATCAGGGAGTTGATCGGGTACAAGGGGGCCCGCTGCACGACGTTGTGATAGGTCTCGTTGTCCCTATACGTGATCTGCTTCTGCCGCTTGGAGCCCCAGCCGCACATGCTCCAGTCGGAACCCGACCGCCAGGTCGAATCCGCGTACCACAGCCAGTAGGGCGACGACCACGTGCCGGTCGTGACGTTGATGAACACGTCCCGCTTTGCAGCACGCAGCTCCGCGATCAGCCGCAGCAGGGCCTCCACGTCGCCGGCATACTCCGGGTCCGCACCCATCGGCGTGCCGCCCGAGCTGATCCCATCGAATTTGAAGTAGTTCACGCGGTAATCGCGAAGCATCTTCATGCACGCGTCCCGGAATCTCCCGTAGTACTTCGGACCCCCCATGGAGAACCCGCGTTTGTTCGTCTCGAAGCCTTCCTGCTGGCCGTACTTCATCCGCTGCTCTTTCGACTGCCCATAGCCGCCCCACGGCGACAGCCACACGCCCAGCGTCGAGCCATATTGTGCCGCGGCCTTCAACAGAGGGGTAAATCCATTCGGGAGCCCATCATGGAACTGCCAGAGGGTCGCCGGATTGTCCCAGCCGTCGTCCAGCACGAACGAATCTAACGTGACGTTTCGGCGCTCTATCAGCTCCGTGCCGAAAAGGTCGATTACTTTCAGAGCGTCGCCCTCCAGGATTTTCGCCCCGCCGTAGCCGATGTCGTACCAGCTATTGTAGTGCAGGAATGGCCGGTAAGCATGCGCCCGCTCCCGCTCAACATAGTACAAGAAGGCACGTCGAAGCTGTCCAGACGACGGAAGTGCGCCTATGACTGAGCTGTATGTCTGCTCGTCGCCCGGCTTCAGCGGTGTGCCTCGCAGCAGACTGCACCGCAACTCCGAGTCGAGTCTCCGAATCTTGGCCAGCGGGTGTTCGAAAGCAAAAAAGAACAGGTTGGCAACCGTGACTGGACAGCCGTCCAGCGTGCCTTCCCGGCTCGCCTCCGATGCCTTCAATTGCACAAGGACAATCTCCCGAATATCCGCAGCCTTCTTCGAAACAAGAGATATGTACTGGCGAACGTAGTTCGACTCGTCGCGTAGTTCGACCCGCCACCGCACCTCAAGGTCGCCGTCAGGCGTTGTGAGGGTCGCATGGATTTGCTTGCCGCCGTAACGGCCCGCGAGGCGACCAGCCGTCAGGTCAGCCTTGAGGTTCTCAATGTCCGGTCCTTTCGCGATCTTCAGGTCGGATGCTTTCAACACGTGGCCGTCAGCCAGGAACAATTGAAAGCACTCACCCATGCCTAGCCCAAGGCCCATAACTGTGTCTATGAGCGGCCGGTACTGGAGGTGTCCGTCCCGAATGCTCCATCTGCAGACGATGGCGTTGTTGCGCAAGACAATCTCGGTCCCGCTGATCCTGGCCCGGGCGTCCCCCGGCGGTGGGCCCGGATATTCGATGTCGCCTCTGGCCTGCAAACCACACATGCTCAGTACTCCGATACAAACCAGCGAATGGATCGAGCGTTGTTTCATATGCCGTTCCTTTCAAGCCGTGCACCCTGGGGTGCTTTGGAAGACCTTCTCGACCAATGCGTTCATCGCCTTTTCCTGCTCTACGATCGACTGTACGAGCACCATTTGCGTGCGGCAGCGGTCCAGGTTGTGCCCTTCGCGGTGCACTTTGTAGTACACGTCGCCGGCCAGGTAATCCGTCAGGAAACGCATGAACTGCTCAAATGTGATGAGCTTGCCGGCAAAGGCCAAATACTGCCGTTCGGCCGGTGTGAGAAATTCGCCCATCTCTTGTGCGAATCCGCGCACAAGGGCACAGAACATGGAGAAACTGACGGCAACTTTCGACAGGTCGCGTTCGTCCTCTGCGGTGCGGCAGGCGGCCGTCCGCACGAGATCGCCGAAGTCATAGATCGACAGGCCCGGCATGACGGTGTCGAGATCGATCACGCAGACGCCGCGGCCGGTCCGCTCGTCCAGCATGACGTTGTTGATCTTGGCGTCGTTGTGCGCGATGCGGATCGGGATCTCGCCCTGGATCACGAGATCGGCGAGGACGCCACAAATCTCCGCGTGACTGAGCAGAAAGTCGACCTCACGTTCAGCGTCCTTTGCCCGGTTGAACGCATCCGCCTTCAAAATCTCGTGGAAGACCTGGAGCCGCCGGAGCGTATCATGGAATCCACGAATCGTCTCGTGCAGTGGGGGACCTGGGAGGTCGATCAGCATCTTCTGAAACCAGCCGAACATCCGCGCTGCCTCGTAGGCGGGCTGTGTGGACGCGAGGGTATCGTGCGTGACGGCGTCCTCAATGAAATTGTACACGCGCCACACATTTCCGCCCGCATCCTGATGATAGCCGAGGCCGTCATGCGCGGCGATGACCGTCAACTGGCGAGCGGCAAATTCCGGGTCGCTTTGCGCCGTCTTGTTTCGGATGTGCTCGGTGACGCGGAGGATATTCTGCATCGTGGGGATGGGCTCTTTGAAAACCGCGTGATTGATTCGCTGCAGGATATATCTCAGAGTCCGCCCGTGATCGTCCGCCGCTGCGATGTACGTATCATTGATATGACCTGTGGCCAGAGGTTGAATTCCCCTCAGGTCGCCGCCTATGCGAAAATGCCTCGCAATGCCATTGAGGTCGTGACCCATCGTCATCCCCAGAGCCTTTCCGGATAGACCCCTTGGTCGATCAGCCCGCGCATGCATCGTACGGCAATATCCTTATCCGGCCGGTACGTGACTCCGAACCAAGTGTCGTCTGTCCGCAGAACTTTCACCGTGGCCTTGCCGCTGCCGATGAGCGCATCGACCACCGACGGGATGTACAACTCAGTCTTTGCCTCAGTGCCGTGCGCGCGGAGGAATTGGTCGAACTGCGTTTGCAGGTGGCGGAAGATGGAAGGTAAAAATCCCCAGAGGTTCATCGAGACGATTTCATCGCCGGTCAGCGGGTGGGGCTGCCCGTCAGGATCGAGATACCGGATGCCGTCGCCTGTCTTCTCGATCTTTTTGCGCTCGACGACTTTCCTCAACGTCATTTGCCCGTCGCACTGCGAGACGCCTCTGGACACGGGCCCATACTCGCTCAGCGTGTTTCGCAGGACGAAGCCGACCATGCCGTAGTCTGTCGATGTGACATCCCTCGTCGCCAAGAAGCGTGCCATAATCCCGAGCGAATGCACGCCGTAGTAGTCATCGGCGTTCACGACGGCGAACGGCTCGTGGATCAAGTCCCGGCAGACGAGGATCGCATGGCCGGTGCCCCAGGGCTTTTCCCGGTTCTTGGGCAGCTTGAAATCTCCGAGGCAGGCGTCCAACTCCTGATAGGCGTACGCCGTCTCGATGCGCCCGTCGAACTTGCTGCTGACCTTCTCGCGGAACTCCGCCTCGAAGTAATGCCGGATCACGAAAACTACTTTTCCGAAGCCGGCCCGGATACCGTCATAGATGGAATAATCGATTATGGTTTCGCCGTTCGGGCCAATGGAATCGATCTGCTTGAGCCCGCCGTAGCGGGTCCCCAGGCCTGCGGCCAGAACCAACAGCGTCGGTGTCATGCGAACCCCTACTTTGTCCCTGCCAAGTCCAGGATCGTTCCGGCGGCCTGAGCAGAACGCGCGGGAGTGATTCTCGCCTCGTACTTCGCCCACATTCTCTTGGCCACGTCGATGCTGTCTCCCTGCGGCTGAGTCGGATAGGCCTCCGTGTGGTCCGACCACGCGGCGGTCCATTCCCGCAGCTTGTCCCGGAATGCCTTATCATCGAAGGGCTTGCCATTCTTGATCGAGTCGCCTATCTCGTGCAGGAACCACAGCCATCGCCTCAGGTAGTAGTCGTTAAGCATACCCGCCCATTCCCGGCGAGCGTAATCGTCGAGCGCCCCGGTCTGGCCCCACTGGGTCAGGACTCGCCGGGCGTTCCACTCGAAGCGTGCCTGCTCTGCATCGGTCGTTCCCCACCGCTTGGCATCCTCGAGCCAGCCGCCCAGCAGAAACTCCTTACGTGTCGCCAGCAGCTCGTCCAAGTCACGAATCAACTGGAGGAATTGTCGCGAGGACTCTTCAAAGGTCTTGGCATCCTTTTCCTTCGCCGCTTTCACCAGGTCGCCATGCAGCGTCGCCGCGTGGTTGGACAGCACCTGGCGTGCCACATTGATCAGATCGAAGCGGAACGTATCGACACCTCCCAACTCATCCGCCGCCTGAAGCAAGCCTTTCCATGCGTCGGCCAGTCGTGCATTGTCATACGGCGGCGAGGCGGCAGTCTGAACCTGCGGCGCCTGGTTTACGACCGAGGATGGCCCGTACACGCCGCTGTAGGTGCTGTCCAGCAGGATGTCCCACGCGCGGCGGGCGTCCTCATTCTTTCGGCCGTAGCGATATGCCGCGTACTCGTCGATCCAGTCCTTCAAATCGACGCCCTGGTCCCGCCAGGCCATCTCGAACATCAGGTCATATACGACCGGATTGTATCCGAGCCCCTCATTGACAAAGCCGAGTCCGGCGAGCTTGCCGGCCTGGCACTGGTACCGCAGCGGGGGGAGGTCCTTGCCGATCTTGCTCAGCGCGCCGCTGAGGTGGACCGTGCCTCCGAAATTCTGAATATTGCACCACAGCCAGGGCTTGCCGTAGAACGCCTCGGTCTTGGGCCATGTCGGCGACTGCTCGCACAGAAGGTCGAGCACGATCATGCGGTCGTCCGGCACGGCGCCGAGCATGGCACGTGCCTGCGGCGGCTTCCAGAAGTCGGGATTATTGAAGAAGATCCAGCCCTGCAGCACCCAGACCGCCTGCGGATCGCTCGCGGTCATGCCGTTGTAGATGGCCCGCGCGAGGTTCGCCAGATAACTCGGCTCTTTGCTTGGCGGCTGCATTTCGATGAAGGTATCCGCGGCGTAGAGATGGTCCGTGCCGAATCGTTTGCTCTGCTCCTCCAGGTACATCTGTGCGACCCTGGGGAACAGCGGGTCGAGCGGATCGAGCAGCGCCGTTTCCCATTCGATCCACCGGATGCGATGCAACTTCGCCCCGGGAAACTGCTGCGACATTGCGGGTGGCACGTGACCTGTAAAACCCTGGAGGACCGGCGTCATACCCAGCTCTCGCTGGCGGGCGAGAATCTTTTTGGCCAACTCTTCGTGACGCTCGATCCAACTCTGGGACAGGGGGCCGCCCCAGCCATCGAGGCAGCCCATCCATTGAAACGGCAGGAAGGGCGGTCCGGCCAGAAACTTGCTCGTCTCGTTCTCGGTCATTCCCAGCCGCTTGCAGACCGCCTGCCACACAGCCTCCTGGCCGGTCACCGCCAACGGCATGTTCACACCGTTTAAGGCCATCCAATCGATCAGCTTCTCCCACTGGGCCCAGTCGTACCACGGCAGGGAGTACCCGAAACAGCAGTAGTTGAGGAAATAGCGGTACCGTGCCCAACTGACCCGGCGGACCTTCGGCTGAACCGCAGGCAGCCCATCCGGCAGGCTCGGCCGGACCCCATCCCACCAGATTTGACAATGGCAATAGTGCCGCAGGTACCAGTTCAGCCCGGCGGCCATGGCGACGCCGTTGTTGCCGCGAATAGTGACTTTGCCATCGCGGCCCTCGATCTCGAAAATATCCCGGCCGGACACAGACGCAATCGTCTCGAACGTGAACTGATCAGAGTAGCCCGGCAAGAGTCGCTTGAGCAACGCATTGGCAGCGGCAGTCCCTTGCGGGTCCGCGCGACTCGGCGCGAGCGACGTGCCCCAGTCCGGCGTGCGATAGTTCACTTCAAGCCTCTTCAACCGTTCAAGATGGCTTCGCAGCCGGGCCATGAACGAGTCGTAGCTGCGGCCCTCGCGGGGCGACCAGAGAATCTCGCTCATTGCGGTGGCGCGCGGATAGGTCATATACTGGCGGTGACCCGGATTGTCGATGAATTCGCCCCAAAGCTGAGCCTGTCCGCCGAGCACATGTTTGGCCTGGTCGGCGGTGAGCACGGCAGGGATCGGCTCATACTCGTATACCTTCGCCAGAGGGATGAGTCCGCCGATGGCCCTCGGCTCCAACTCGGCCGGACCCTGGTAATAGTCGAAGTACGTGTGCGAGGTGGGAGCCATAACGACATCATGTCCGGCCTGAGCCGCCGTAATCCCTCCGGCCTCGCCCCGCCAGCTCATCACCGTCGCCCCCGGCGCCAGGCCGCCCTGCAAGATCTCGTCCCAGCCGATCAGCCGCCGCCCGTGCGAGGCGACGAACGTGTCCATCCGGGCGATGAACCAGCTATGCAGCCCCGCCTCGTCCTTGACGCCGAGCTCGCGAATCAGCGTCTGCATCTCCTCGCTCTTTTTCCAGTGCTCGATGTTGGCTTCGTCGCCCCCAATGTGAATGTACTGGCTCGGGAACAGTTCCATGACTTCCGTCAGCACGTCCTGCATGAAGGCGACGCTTCGTTTTCGCGGGGCGAGGACGGCCTCGTGGGCGGTCCATCGCTTGTCCGGCGGCAGATTCGTCAATTTCTCCGGATATAGACCGATCTGCGGGTAAGAGACGATCGCCGCTCCGGTGTGGGCGGGCATCTCGATCTCCGGCACGATCGTGATGTGGCGGTCGGCGGCGTAGCGAACCAGGTGTCGGATGTCGTCCTGCGTGTAGAATCCGCCGGGACGCTCGCCGTTGGCGCCCTTCGGCTTGCCTCCGTTCCAGATCGTCGTGATGTCCATCCAGGCGCCCGTGGCGACCAGTTGTGGATACTTCTTGATCTCGATGCGCCAGCCCTGGTCATCCGTCAGGTGGATCTGCAAGCGATTGAATTTGTGCAAAGCCATCACGTCGATGTACTGCTCGACGTCCCGCACGGGGATGAAATGCCTGGCCGGATCGATCAGCAGCCCCCGCCACGCAAATCGCGGATGGTCGACGATGCGCGCGCACGGCGCCCGCCACTCGATCCCATCGACCTTCTGTTTGCTCAGGGATACAGGGGGCAGCAACTCGCGCAATGTCTGCACGGCGTAGAACAGCCCCGCCGGCCCCGCCGCGCGGATTGTGACGGACTCGACAGTGACATCAAGCTCATAACCCTCGTTGCCGAGCCGGTCCTTCAATGCTGGATCGATCTTCAGTTGTATCGCGTTCGTCGCCGCCTGTGAATCCTTGGCCAGGCTCAAGCGAAATCCCATGGCAGGCGCCAGTGCCTCGATGAGTTTGGATGCCTCCGTCGTTGCCGTCTCGTCCGCTACGACGCTGGTCGCCGGAGTGATGAGGAAAGAGCCGCCACGCGTCTCAACGGAAACCGGCAGGGGGATCAGGGCCGGGGCCTCTCTTCGCAAGTCCTGTGCCGCGCAGACGAATGGACAGACACAGATGATCACAATGATGGCACAAACAGTGGTTTTGTTCATATGTTCAGTCATGAATGCCTCCGTTCTCTTGGGGCTATATCTGCAGGGCTCATCAGTCATCAATCGGGTCCGTCGCCTTTGCCGGCTGCTTATCCCCGGTCGCGTCCTTCTCGTCTTTCTTCGCGTCCAAACGGTCTTTGATCTCTTTGAGTTCGTCCGTGAGTTTCTGATTCTCCTTCTTAAGATCATCGACGATTCCTCGCAGCTCGATGATCTCCTGCGGCACGAGCTTCTTCTCTTTCTGCAGTTCCGCGAGAGCATTCTTGGCCGTCTGTTCCACGTCATCGCTGGGCTCACTGCCGACAAATGTCCTGATGATCGAGATTGCCTTTGGATCGCCCAGCGTGCCCAGGGCCGCGATCGCGCCCGCCTGAACGCTCCTGCTGGGATGGTTTACATAGCCGGCGAGATATTCGCGCACGGGCGTCTTATCCTCTTCATTCCGAGCAATATGTGCGAGCGTATTCATCGCTGAGCGGAACTCCCACACCGACCAGCCTTGATGGCCCTTGCTTACGAGCTCCTTGAGCGGCTCGATGTAGTTCGGCTCATCGAGCATATGTATCGCGTCCACGGCGGCGTTGGCCAGGCGATTACGATACGACTCCGATTTGAGATGCCGGAGAACTATGGACTGGCTCTCCGGCGTATGATATCGGCCGAGATTTTCCACCGCCACGGCAATGATTTCCGGATTCTTCTCCTTCTCGATCACCTTCATCATCAGATCAAGACACTGCGGGCGGTAGAAGCCGGCGAGATCCCGGACGACCTGCACGCGAACGCGGGCATCCGCCTGTTCCATGGACTCAGCCAAAGCCTTGAACGCATCATCCGTGTGGATCTCGCGCAACACCCTGGAAGCGGAAATGCGCACGCCCCAGAGCGAATCGCCGTTCAACGCCGTCTTTAGGTGCGAGATGGTCTTGCTGTCCTTCTTTTCTTTCAGAGCCTTGATCGCCAGCAGCCGCCCGACGACGTCGTTCTGATCGGCCAACTGCGCGTACAGCATGGCGGTGGGCTTGTTGAAGGTAACCTGGGCCAGCAGTACATAGTCCGGATCAAAACGAACGACCGTCGGCTCCTTCTCCAGTGGGAAGTAGAAATCGTGCTCCTTCTCATCGACCGTGATCTCCTTGTCGACGGGTTTTCCGCCGATGAGGAAGCGTGCCTTCGTCCGAAGATGGAACAGCGATACGTTCTCGTTGAGGTCCTGGGTCTGGTGGACGGAGAGCTTGGCGAGCCGGTCGCGCCCCAGCCACTCGTAGCTGACAGTGAGCTTGGGAAATCCCGCGTGATTCACCCATTGATCGAAGAACCGGTCGAACGACCGGCCGGACAAGTCCTCCACCACGGACACGAAGTCCCCCGTGACGACGCAGCCCAGGGCATGCCGCTCCAGGTATGTCTTGACGCACTGGCGAAAGAGGTCTTCGCCCAGCTCGGCGCTGAGCATTCGCAGCACCCAGCCGCCCTTCGAGTAGGTGCGGTAGTCGAACTGATCGTCGGCGTCGCTGTAGGCCCGCCAGACAATCGGCTTTTCGTCGGGCCGGTCGCGCAGCATATATTGGCACGTTTGATATAGCTCGTAGAGCATCGCATCGCGGCCGTTCTTGTAGCCGTTGTACAGGTCCTCGTAGTACGTGGCGAACCCTTCGTTGAGCCAGACGTGGCTCCAGTCCTTGCAGGTGACATAATCTCCGAACCACTGGTGCACCAGCTCGTGCGCGACGAGCGACTGGCTGGAGTGGATGTTCTCCGTCTCGGGAGTAAACAGCGTGCCATCGTTCAGAATCGTCAGACTGGTGTTTTCCATGCCTCCGGCAACGAAGTCAGTCACCGCAACCTGGTAATACTTGTCCCAGGGATAAGCAACGCCCGTCTCTTTCTCGTAGAACGCGATCATGTCTGCGGTGCCCTCGAACGAGTTGGCAACCATCGCGACCTTCGACGCGGGGACGTAAAAGGCCAGCGGAGTGTCCTTGTACCGCGATTCGACCTTGTTGAACCGGCCGGCCGCAAGGGCGATCAGGTAGTTCACGTGCGGCCTGCTCTGAAACCAGGTAACCGCCTTGAGTCCCGTGTTCGGATCGATCTTCTCGCTGATCAGCCTGCCGTTCGACAGCACCACCATGTCCTTGGGCACGCGGCACGTCACTTCCGACGTGGACCGCTCGTTCGGGTAGTCATAGCTGGGGTACCAGTACGGCGCCCCGTGCGTCTCGCCCTGCGAGAACAGGTGCATGTCCTCCTCGCTGTATCCCAGTTCGGGCGTGCGGAAATACAGGCCCTGCTTCGGCTCGGCAGAATACGTGATCGTCAGCGTGGTTTTCTGGTCCGACGGCACCGGCGGATTGAACCGGACTGTGATTTTCTTATCGGCCACGCTGTAGTCAGACATTGTGCCGCTGCACGTCACGGAGCTGACGTCGAGATCGACTGCATCCAGGGCAAACTCATCGAGGGCCCTGGCAATCGGGGCGAACTGAACGGTCGTTACGCCGGTGATCGTCCGAGCCTTGAAGTCCGGCGTGACGTCGATGGCGACGTGGAGAATGTCCACCTTGCGGTCGGGCGCATATTGCCGCTCGACGTACGAATCCTTCTTCTCGCCCTGGGCCCTGAGCATCTCGCCACACACGAGGAATTCCTTCTCCTCGGTGGTTGTCGCGAGGACGACGTGAGCAGGCGTCAGAATCAACACGGCAACAATGGACCAGCAGATAGCAGATTTCATTTGGCATCTTCCTTATCAGGCAGTTGCAGGACAGACTTCATAAAGTTGACCACGAGCCGGTGGTAGTGCATGCCGCCGACGCCGTGACGCGACTGGGGGTATATCATGAGCTCGAATTGCTTGTCGGCCTTCTGCAAGGCATCGACGAGTTTGAAGGTGTTCTCCGGGTGGACGTTGTCGTCGATGCCGCCGTGGATAATGAGGAGCCGGCCATGCAGGTTGGCGGCGGCTTTCACGATGGAGGTCCGGTCATAGCCGTCGGGGTTATTCTGCGGCGTGTCCATATATCGTTCCGTGTAGACGGAATCGTACAGGTGCCAGTCGGTGGGCGGCGCGCCGGCGATGCCGCCGGCAAACTGCTGGCTGTGCGTCAGGACGTAGGCCGTCATGAAGCCACCATAGCTGTGGCCGCTCATCCCGATCCTGTCGCCATCCACGTAGGGCTTGCCCTTGAGCCAGGCGATGGCCTCGTCGATATCCTTCAATTCCTGGACTCCCAATTGTTTATAGGCGGTCCACGCTGAGCACGCTCCTTTGCCGCTGGCCGAACGCGGGTCGCACCGGAACACGAGCATTCCCAATTGGCTGAGCATCTGGTCTGTGGCATACCCGCCATGCCAACCATCCGAGATCGTCGGCGAGTGCGGCCCGCCGTACGTCTCGAACCACACGGGGTATTTGTCGGCATCGTTAAAATCCGGCGGCTTGAGCAGCGTGGCTTCCAGCAGGAAACCGTCGGACATCGGGATCTGGAATTGTTCCAGCGTGCCGAAACGGTATTCCTCGCGCTCATAGACGGGGTTGCTGTCCAGCGTGCGTATCTTTGTCCCGTCCATTGCACACAGGCTCACCTTCGGCGGGGTGGACGTGTCGCTCCACGTGTCGATGAAGTACTTGCCGTTGGGACTGAGATTCACGTCGTGCTCGCCTGGGGATTCGGTGAGTCGCTGCACTTCGCCGCCGTCGAGCTTCACGCGGTAGAGATGCTCCGCGATGTGGGAATCGCGGGTCCCGGTCAAATAGACCCAGCCGCTGTCCTTATCCACATAATGGACTTTGCGGGCCTCCCATTGTCCTTCGGTCACGGCGCGCTTCAACTCGCCCGCTTTGTCGTACAGGTACAGATGCTTCCAGCCCGTGCGCTCGCTGGAGAGCAGGAATGAGCCCTCGGCCAGGAAGGACATTGTATCCGGGGCCTCGACCCACGCGTTCGTGGTTTCGCGTAGCAGCCGCTTCGGCTTGCCGCCATTTCTGCCGGTCGTGCTGATGTCGAGCCAGGTCTGGGCACGGTCCTGGACGAAGAAGTACATCGTCTCGCCATCCGGCATCCAGCCGGCGCCGGTGATCAGATAGCTGCCCGGCGTATATTCGTCGAGATCCACCCACTTCACCGGGCCGCCGGCCGCCGAAACGACCCCCATGCGAACCAGCGGATTCGGCTCGCCCGATCGCGGGTAGGGAGTGACTTCGACCTTCTGCTGCTGCGGCACATTGTTGACGACAGTGAATTGAGGCACCGGCGTGTCATCGACCCGGAGAAATGCGATTGAGGAGGAGTCCGGGCTCCACCAGAATTGCTTCCACTGCCGCAGCCAGACCTCCTCGAAATAGACCCAGTCGGCTTCGCCGTTGCGAATCATTTCACCGCCGTCGGTGGTCAGTGCTCGCTCCGTCTGCGTGGCGACATCGACGACATAGAGATTGTGGTCGCGCACGAAGGCCACGAACCGGCCCTGCGGATCGAAGGTGGCGTACTTTTCATCGCCCGGACTGCTCGTCAGCCGGAACGCCGCACTGCCGTCGATTGCGGCGTAGTATAGATCGCTCTCATAATCGATCAGGACCGCAGTGCGGTCGGGATTCATGGGAAACCGCGTGCGTTTCGAGAGCGATTCGGCATCCTTGGCTCGCATCGTGGGCAGACGCTTGAGGCCCTCCGCCAGTTTGTTCGGATCGACGAACAGGCTGGAGCGTCCGGTCGCCGCGTGGACCTTGTACAACCGCCCATCGCGAGTCTGGAGGTAATGCTCCCCATCCTGCAGCCACGTCAGTCCCCCGACCGGTGAGCCGTCAAAGTCCGGCCGTTTCTCGCCGTAAATCGTATCGAATGTGATCGGCTTGTTCATCTGTCGCGTCTCGCTCAGGGGCCTTACGCGGCCCTGAGTGATGGGCACATACGAGTCGAGGGTCATAACCGGATATAGTGCGCCCTCCTGAAGGGGCGGCAGCACCGCCTGAACACGCCGGCCCTTTCTTGTCCCCGGATCGAGCAGCCTGACGACCCTGTCACCTGATTTCTGCCCGGTCTTCACCAAGATGGCGCCTGCTTCAAGCCGCCTGGTCTGCTTCTCCGGTCGGGTCTTGAGCGTGGCGATCTTGCCGCCGCCGTGTCGCGACGGCTCGTATGCGACCTGTTCGATGTGATGGACCGTAATGTCAAGCTCGATATCCTCGCGCAGCTCACAGACCTCGATCTCGCTCTTTTGCAGATACGCGGTCAGGCCGCTCAATTCGGCGGGTAACAGGTAGGCATACGGTCGATTCTTTGCAGCCGATGCCTCGGCGAGTGCGCCTTGACTCGATTGGCACAAGCCAAGGGCATAGAATGCGCAGGCAATCAGCAGCGTTGTGGTTTTGAATCTCGAAATTTGAACTTCGAGTCTTCTGCCGCTCGACTTCATCATGCGATCACCTCGGCTTGTCGTGACGCCGTAGAGACGCAAGATTTTGCGTCTCTACAAATGCCCTTACAGGCACACTACAAACACACGCGACTTCCAGGTTGCACTTGATATCTGACGTTGGAACGTTGCATACGTTATCATCCAGGCGCCGTCATGGCAAGTCGGGCTTCCTGTAGAGACGCAACATCTTGCGTCTCCACGACACGCCGACCCGAGGATGGAAATCTCAGATTTCGGGCGGCAAAACCGAAGGATTTTTACCGCGTCCGGTGTATAGATAGCGAAAGAAATGGCTTATTGAGCGTGCGTGTCCATGGACCAAGCGGAAGAAAAAGCCTTTGTCCGGCGGCTGGCCAGGATGGACGAGCGGGCATGGGAGACATTATGCAGCGAGCACTCCACGGCCCTGCGGACCTTCGTCCAACTACAGTTCGGCTGCGCGCGGGAAACCGCGGAGGACGTTGTCCAGATGTCATTCGTTCGATGCGTCAAATCGATCAAGAGTTTCGATCCTTCGCGTGGAAGGCTGTTCACGTGGCTCAAGGCCGTCGCGCGGAATGAGGCACACACGCTGTTGCGGGGCCGTCAATCTCCTCCGCAAGCGACGACAGATATGGGCCGCTCACAGGGCTTTCCGTACGAGGCGATCGACCATCTGGATCAGGCTCTCTTGCCTGACGAGGTTCTGGCGCAGCAGGAGGTCAGGCTGCTGATCCACGAAGTGATGGCCGAGTTGCACGGCCGTTACAGGCAGGTCCTCGTCCTTAAGTACATCGAGAACCGCAGAGTGTCGGAAATCGCACAGTTGCTCGGTGAGTCGGACAAGGCGGTGGAATCGTTGTTGTCACGGTCCAGAGACGCTTTCAGGGCGGCATTTCTGGCGAAGTTGGAAGGCGGAACAGACGAGAGCAGGTAAGTCACATGAAACCGGAGTCTCATCAGGACATCTTTGAACAGAATCTCAGGAAGCTGCTGGCCGCTGCGGCCGGGGACAGGGATTCGGGCTTCCAGGATCGCCTCGCGCGGACCGTCGGCGGAGAGGTCCGAAGGCGGCGATCCGTGGTTCGGCACCGATTGTTCCTCGGAGGCTTGGCCGCCGCAGCGGCCATTGTCGTGGCACTGAGCTTGTTCACGCCCACTCGCAATGTCGCGCAGGTTGGGTCGCTTCACCCGATCTACGGGGCCACTGAGATGGGCGACGACGGCTCCGTGCAGAAGGTACTCAATGACCAGCAGATTTCCTCAGCACGGACGATCCGGACCTTGTCCGGCAGCCGGGCCGAGGTCCGCCTGAACGATGGCAGTCAACTCGTGCTGTCGCCTCGAACAGGCCTGCAAGTGCGCCAGGACAAGAGGGGCATGCGAGTGTCGCTGCAAAGCGGAGCGGTGGACGTGGAGGTTGCCAGGCAACAGAGCGGGCAATCATTCAGGGTCCAAACGCCGGGCTCGCAGGTCAAGGCCCTCGGGACTGCGTTCGAGGTCCGCTTGGCCTCGCGGCCTGATGGAGGTGGAAGGACGCGAGTAGCTGTGACGTCGGGGACAGTGGAGTTGGAGTCCGGCGCAAGCAGCGTGCTACTGCCCGCGAACACGGAGGGTGTGGCAGATGAGGGTCAAGCCCCTGAGAGACATCTGGGTAGCCTGGAACTCGATGAGCTTGTCCAACTCCTGAAGCGAAACGAGGAATTGGCTCGCCAGATGAACAAGGAGCCGGGACAGCCGTGCATCATCTACTTCAAGGGAGGCAGCACCGCGGCGGTATGGACCTTGATTCGCCTGAGCGACTTCGAACGGAGCAACGCGGGGACGTACTCGCTTCGGCTGATGTGCCCCGCCTCCAAGGCAAAGGTGTTTACGCTGGACGGCCAAAGCATCCCCGCCACCGGTCAGGGACGTGACCTGACCATCGACGCTTCAAATCTTGGCACATCCGCGGATACGGATCTGATCCTGGAGTTGCCGGAAGTGTCGGGGGTATTCCAAGTTCGGACCGGGGGCACGATCGCCTTCCAAAGGCCGGTGAGTCCCCGCGTCGTCACGCTCTTTCAGGTCCACCTGCCGGCCGGGGTCAACATCGGGCGGATTTCTCCGGAACCCCTGGAGACAACGAGGAAGCTGGACCGACAGGTCATTACAATTGCGGCAAATGCGGACAGACTGCGAGTCTGGCAGTAGCAACGTCAACAAAGGAAAAGCGAGGTGATTCTTATGTTGCACGGAAAATCAATGCGCGTTGTGACTTTCATGCTCCTTTCCTCTCTGGTGGCCTTGAGCGGTGCGTACGGTGTTGCGGCGGGGGGGCTCAATGTCGAGTTCTCGCTGGACGATAAGCCGGTCACCGTCGAGGTCTCAGGCAAGGTGACCGACAGGGAAACCGGACAGCCCATTGCCGATGCCCTGGTCCGAGGACATATTGTCATCTGGAACTATCAGGGGCCGGACCTGTTCGAGCGATGCCCGTACCAGGAAACCAGGACCGATGCGCAGGGAGCATATCAGCTCCAATTCGTCACCGTGTTGACGACATCAGGACCGATGAAGGAACATGACAACCTGTGCGTGTACGTCAGTGCGCCGGGCTATGAAAGCGTCCCCCGGTACGCAAGACCCAACGTGACGACTGACAGCACGCAGTACCCCGACTTCGATTTCGAGTTGAATCGTGGCCAGTTGATCCACGGGACGGTCATTGATGAGGACGCAAAACCGGTCGCTGGTGCGGTCGTGCGGTTCATGGGCGGGGTGAACGGCGACTGGAGCTACTTCGGAGCGACCGGGAAAGCCGTGACCGGCGCTGACGGTCGCTTCGAGTTGTGGGTCGGCAAGGAATGGGGACGGTGGCTGGACATTCGTAAGAATGGATACGGCAAGACCCCGATCTGGAACGTTCTCGAACAGGCCGATTTGAAAACAGTCGTGCTGCGGCGCGGCGGAGATATCGTCGGCATGATCGTTGATCCCCAGGGTAAGGGAGTCGCGGACTGCGAAGTATCTGTCCGTGATCCCGGCAACGAGGTGCGCGACAAGGTCCGCACCGACAGCCAGGGCAACTATCTGCTGCGGGGAGTGCCGGGGGAGCCGAGTACCGTCGAGTTCAGCAAAGCCAGGCGCGGCACGTACCGGGAGGAGTGGGGCAAGTCCACCGTGTACGCGCGAATCGATCCCCAGATGGATCTGGCGACTGCGCCGCAATACGAGATCACGGCCCAGGAGGGCAAGGTTGTGACCGGCCCCGTTCTGACGGTGGGAGCCGATATGAGCGTCTCCGGGAAGCTCATCGCGTCCAAGGCCACGTACAGCATCGGCGGCTTGCTCGTGCGTCTCGATGATCGCTGGGAGAACATGGTGGAAGCGAGCGTCGACGGCGGCTTCCGGTTCCCCTTCGTTTCCCCCGGCAGCCATCGCCTGACGGCGTATCTCCCCCACAACCTGCGGGGCGACCGCGGGATCGGGTCTGCAGAGATCGAGGTGAAGGGCCAGCCGATCGAGGGTGTGCAGATCCAGTTGGAGCCTTTGGTCGAGTTGCGGGTGCAGTGCCTGGATGCCGCCGGCAATCCCATGGCAGGCATCACAGCCGGGGCAACCTGGACCATCAACGGCGACGGCCTCTGGACCGAGGGCACCAAGTCCGACAAAGATGGCTGGGCCGTGCTCTACCTGTATCCCGATGAAGTGCAGTACGTCCGCGGCTTCGACCTCTCAGGGGGGAATCTCGTGGCCGAGACGTTCAAGAGGGTCGAGCCGCACGCCGGCGAGGCCCTCGCCAGCGTCCGGGTCGTCATGGTTCCCTCGGCAGGCTTCAAAGCCCGGATCGTGGATCAGAACAATGCACCCATCGCGAAGAAGGCTGTGGTTTGCCACTTGGATTTCGGCGGGGATTTGCGGTTGGATCGTGGCGCCTGGACCGACGCAGACGGCCGGTTCACCCTGAAGGATATCACCCCCGGGGTCGTGAGATTGTCCATTGAGGTTGACTCGGTCCTCTTCAACGATGTGATCACGCCGCCATTCGAGCTCAAGCCCGGCGAAACGAAAGAACTGGGCCAGATCACGCTCAAAGATGGGGCGTCTGTTCCATCTGATTCTCAACCGAGCACCGCAGGTCGTTGACTTCCACGGCCTGGGCGGGTAGGCTACCGCCAATGTAAGTACTGACTAACAATGGATTCCTATGGCGGGAGCCGGAAGATGGAACGTCGAAAATGGGCGACCCCTGCCCTCCTAATCATCCTCTGCCTGTGCGCTGCGGTTCCAGCGCAAGAACTCAAGGATTACTCGCAAGGGCTGCTGGATCGCAAGGGAGTACTCGATTCGGCCTCCCAAGTGACCGGCCAGGCGTATCTGAACGCTGATCTGGTTCAGGTGGATGAATTCACGCTGTGCGAGTATCGGCCGGACGGCACGGGCGCCACCTGGTCCGACAACTACACCAAGGCGCTGACGGAAAAAGGGCGGCGGCAGTTGCAGGAGCTTTCCTTCAGTTTCCTGCTGCCCTACAACACTCTGGCCGTGAAACTGCTGGAGGTGATCAAGCCGGACGCCACAGCGGTCCCGATCGACGTGGAAAAGGGGAGCAAGGTCATGATCGACCGCTCCCAGATGTCCGACAACATTTACAACCCTAACAGCAAGATCCTGCAGGTGGGCGTGCCCGATATGCAGGTCGGCGACGTGGTGCACATCATCACGTGCCGCGAGACTCTGAAGCGGCCGATGCCGGGCACGTGGGACGATTACCAGGTGTTTGAGTCCGGCGCGCCGGTCAGACATGGGATCTACGAAGTGCGCGCACCGAAGGAAAGGCCGCTGCAGAACGTCGCCCTGAAAGACCCCGTCGCGGGCACGGTAAAGTACGACAAGCAGGAGCGCGGCGGCCAGATCATCTACCGCTGGGAGGCATCCGATGTGCCTCGCTTCTTCGCCGAGCCGGACATGCCGCCGGCGTACACCGTCATCCAGCGTTTGCTGGTCAGCACGCTGCCCGACTGGAAGGCGATTTCCGTCTGGTACTGGGGCCTGTGCAAGCCGCATCTGGAGGCGACGACGCCCGAAATGCAGGAGTTGGTGGGCAAGCTGACACAGGACCTGACCGACCGGCAGAAGAAGATCGAGGCGATCTTCCGATGGGTCTCACAGCAGGTGCGGTACATGGGGATCACGATCGAGGAGGAGGCCCCGGACATGGAGCCGCACGACGTGAAATTCACGTTTGAGAACCGGCACGGCGTCTGCCGTGATAAGGCGGCGCTGCTCGTGGCGATGCTTCGCCTCGCCGGTTTCGAGGCGTACCCGGTCCTCATCAACGCGGGTCCGAAGAAGGATCCTGAGGTCCCGATCGCCGGCTTCAATCACGCCATCGCGTGCGTCCGCAACGACGACGGCTCCTATCAGTTGATGGACTGCACCGATGAAAACACGCGGGACCTGCTGCCAAGCTACCTGTGCAACTGCAGCTACCTCGTCGCGCAGCCGCAGGGCGAGACTTTGCAAACTTCGCCCATTGTGCCGGCGGAAGAGAACATGGTCCTCGTGGAAACCACCGGCCAGATCGACGCCGCGGGAAACCTGACCGCGCAAACCGAGCTGAAGTTCACGGGGATCAATGACAACGCCTACCGCGGCATGTTCGCAAGAGTGAAAGCCGCGGAGCGACAGCGCTATTTTGAAGGCGTTCTGAAAGCATCTCTCGATACAGCGACGCTGACGGAGTTTGAGATTCAGCCGGCCGATATGCAGGACACATCAAAGAGCCTGTCCGTCCGCATGCGGTTCACGGCCAACGACGTGCTGGCCGGCAGCGGCAATACCGTGATGATGTCGGTGCCGCATCTGGCGACGAGAGTTGGCGTCGTCAACTTCATCATCGGCCGGACCGGCCTGAAGAAGCGGCGCTTTCCCCTTGAGACGGAACTGGCCTGCGGCGTCCGCGAGAAACTGAGCCTGCAGATCGATCCCGCCGCCGGCTCGTTCGTGTCCATGCCCGAGTTCGAGCCCATCGAGGACCCGACGATCTCCTGGAGGCAGAAACTCGACCACCAGGGCAACGCGTTGCAGGGGGAAGGCGAGTTCCTCATCAAGGTCGTGGAATTCGATCCGCCGCAATACCTGCAACTGAAGGAAACCCTCAAGCAGATCGAGTACAACGAGCGGAAGATGCCGATCCTGGCCCGGCAAACTGGCACGGATTCGCCCGCCGCGGATATCGTCGTGCTCGATCATCGCGTCGATTACACCCTGGCTGACGCTCACCATTGGACGGAACGGTACCACGTCCGCAAGAAGATCCTCACGTACAAGGGCAAGAAGGACAACGCCGAGCTGAAGCTCGACTACAATCCGGTCTGGGAACAGGTGAACCTGATCAAAGCCACCGTCACCACCGGCGACCAGGTCAAGGAAGTCAGCAAGGAAGAGATCAACCTCATGGACGCCGGATGGGTGGCCTCGGCGCCGCGATATCCCGCCGCCAAGACGCTCGTGGCCAGCCTGCCGGCGGTGGAAGTCGGTAGCGTGATCGAATACGACTACGAGCGGGTGAAAAAGGACCGCTCGTTCTTCGCGGTGACGCACATCTTTCGCGGGTTCGACCCGATCAGCCGGGCCGCGGTGACGCTGACGGCGCCCGCCTCTCTGGCCCTGCAGGTGCTCAAGGACGACAATGGCATTGCCGTGCCGGACGCAGAGCCGGGCTCTGGTGGCGGAGCGATTACCGACAGCACGGAACGCCACGGCAAGACGATCACCCGACAGTGGAGCGTGCAGGAGCAGACGCCGATCAAGCAGGAGGATTCGCTGCCGCCGTTGTACAGCTTCAACCCGGTCCTGCGGATCACTTCCGGCAACTGGCACAGCTACGCCAAGGAAGTGCTGAGCGTGCTGCGCGGCACCGCTCGCGGCCACACGGCTGTCAAGGAACGTGCCAGACAGATCGCCGGACAGATGAAGACTGAGGCGGAGAAAGTCACTGCCATCCGCGACTTCGTGGCCAAGAACATCCGGGCCGCCGGACCGGACTGCGACGATCTGCCCCTTGAGGCAGTCACGGCGGCGGATCGCACGCTTGCCGATGGCTACGGCAATATGGCCGACAGGGCGGTACTCCTGTTCGCCATGCTCGACGCCATCGGATTGCATCCCGAATTTGTTTTGGTCAACTACGGCTCGGAGGAGCAGCGCCTCCAGCAATTCGAGGCGAGATACCCGAGTGTCTCGACGTTTGGCGGCGTGCTGGTCCGCGTGCGCAGCGGCGCGAGCCCCGTCTATCTCAATGACACGAATCAGTATGCCATCCTGGGAACCACGCCGGCAGACGGCCATCTGGCCTTGTCGCTGGCCCGCGGCGCGACGGAGACTGTTTCCGTTGCGCAGGACCGCAAGAACCTGCGGGAATCAGAATACCGGGTGACGCTGACGGAACAGGGCGATGCCCGCATCGTGATGACGAGGAGGAATTACGGCGATTCCTTCGGGGCGCAGCGCCAGACGTTCACAGAGTTGCCGCCCGAGGAACGCAACCGGTACTACCAGGAGCTGGTGGCCGAGATTTCGCAGGCCGCAGTCGCCGACAGCAATCTGGTCACCGACTTCAACTCATATCCAGGCGTCGAATCCTTCAGCGTCCGGGCACAAAAGTACGGCGTCCGCGACGGCGATTTCCTCTACTTCGAGTTGCCCAGGTCCCTCGGCCACCTGTTCAGCCTGCGGTCCGATACGCATGAGAATCCCTTCTATCAAAGCCGGGACTTCAGCTTCCGCGTGTCCACCGTCGTCGAGCTGCCTCAGGATTTCAGCACTGTGGTCCTGGCACCGGAGCCGAAGGAATGGCGGCTGCCCGCCGGCGGGGGGACGATACGCATCCGCGTCTCGAAACAGGATATGGGCAACGGCTCCGTGTCCCTCACCTTCGTTCACGAGGTGGACCTCAATCCGTTCATCATGGAGGCGAAGACTTACCCGGACCTGGTCGAGATCGAGAAGCAGTTGACTCATCCCCAGGCGCGGCTGGTCCTGGTGTCACGAAAGAAAGCCGAGTAGCTTCGATCAGCGCGACCGATTGAATCAGAGGCCATGTATGAAAATTCTGTTGACGATTCTGCTGTCAGCGCTGTCGGTCCTTCTGCCCGTGTGCGGAGTCAGAGGGGCCGACGAGACTGATCCGTACCTGTGGCTGGAGGACGTGGAAGGCCAGAAGGCGATGGACTGGGTCCGCCAGCAGAATGACGCAACGCTCCGTGTTCTACAGGCGCAGCCGACGTTTGCCGGCACGTATGAAAAGACGCTGGAGATCCTCAACTCTGACAAGCGCATCGCTTACCCTCAGTTTCAAGGGGCGTATCTCTACAACTTCTGGCAGGACGCAAGCCACGAGCGCGGCCTGTGGCGGCGAACGACCCTGGCACAGTACCTCCAGCCGTCGCCGCAATGGGAGATCCTGCTGGATATCGACAAGCTCAGCCGCGACGAGGGCCAGCAGTGGGTCTTCAAAGGAGCCGCCGGACTGTATCCCGACTACAGACTTTTCATGGTCTACCTGTCGCGGGGCGGCGGCGACGCCACGGTCCCCCGTGAGTTCGACGCAAACACCAGGCAATTCGTCAACGGAGGCTTCCACCTGCCCGAGGCCAAAGGCTCCGTCTCATGGAAGGACCCGGATACGCTCTACGTGCAGACCGATTTCGGCCCGGGGACCCTCACTGACTCGGGTTATCCGCGGATCGTGAAGCTCTGGAAGCGAGGCACGCCACTGAGTGAGGCCCGGACCGTGTTCGAGGGGCAGTCGACGGATGTCGAGATCGGTTCCAGCGTCATCAACACGCCGGAGAGACAGTACGATGTCATTCACCGGGGAATCACGTTCTACACTTCTCACGTCTACGTGATCGAGGACGGCCGTCCGATCCGGCTCGAAATCCCCGACGACGCCGAATTCGGCGGATTCTTCAAGAACCAGATGCTTGTCCGGCTCAGGTCCGACTGGACAATCGGGCCGCAAACCTTCAAACAGGGGTCGCTCATCAGCATCGATTACGACAAGTATCTCAAAGGCGACCGCGCGTTCACCACGATTGTCGAGCCCAACGAGAGATCGAACGTTGTCTCATTTGCCGACACCCGCAATCTCCTGCTCGTGACGATGCTGAACAACGTGAGGACGGAGCTGTACAGATATCGCTTCAAGGAGGGTCTCTGGGAAAAAGAGAAAATCGACACTCCGCAATTGGGGACGGTGTCCCTCGCTGCGGCGGATGAGAAATCAGATCGGTACTTCTTCAGGTACGAGGATTTCCTGACGCCGTCAAGCCTCTACTACGTGTCGGACGCGCAGAGCATTCCGAAAGTGAAGAGCTTGCCGGACTTCTTCGATAGCAAGGGCCTGGAGGTGAAGCAACTGGAGGCCGTTTCGCGCGACGGCACGCGGATTCCCTACTTCCTCGTACAGCCGGCAGGAATCAAAGCGGATGGCGCGAATCCGACATTGCTCTACGGGTACGGCGGCTTCGAGATCTCCGAGCTGCCTGCGTATTCCGGCGCTCTCGGCGCCGCCTGGCTGGAGAAGGGGGGCGTCTACGCCGTGGCGAACATTCGCGGAGGAGGTGAGTTCGGCCCACGCTGGCACCAGGCGGCGCTCAAGCAGAACCGCCAGCGGGCGTACGACGACTTCATCGCCGTGGCGGAGGATCTCATCAATCGAAAGATCACCTCCCCGCGCCATCTGGGCATCATGGGCGGCTCCAACGGCGGGCTGCTCATGGGCGTCATGCTGACCGAGCGTCCCGACCTGTTCAACGCCGTGGTGGGCCTCGTGCCGTTGCTCGACATGAAACGATACAACAAGCTGCTGGCCGGCGCCAGTTGGATGGCCGAGTATGGGAATCCCGATATCCCCGAGGAATGGGCCTACATCAAGCAATACTCGCCGTACCAGAATGTCTCGGCCGATAAGAAGTACCCGCCGGTCCTGTTCTGCACCTCCACGCGGGACGACCGGGTGCACCCGGGTCACGCCCGCAAGATGGTGGCCCGGATGGAGGACATGGGCCACAAGGTCTATTACTACGAGAACACGGAAGGCGGCCACGCCGCCGCGGCCACGAACAAGCAGCGGGCGATGCGATACGCCCTCGTCTACAGCTTCCTGTGGATGCAACTGCGATAGGGACAAACGGCTGCCGGATTTGCCACGAACGCCCTCCAGTTTGGGTACGGTAGTCTGTCTATTCGAGGATAATGCCCAATTCTGCGACGGAGGTGAAGGGCTGGTTGTTGACTTCGGTCAGAGCGACCAGCTTGATGAATTGGGCGTCGTGCGGCTGGTCGAAGCGGACGGTCTTCATCGCAGCGTCGTTGGGCCACGTGCCAGCAGCGACCGGACTGCCCCAGTTCTGGCCGTCCGCGCTCACGTAGATTTCGTATTTCGCGATGCGGCCGTTGGTCATATCCTGGCGTGGAAGGTAAGTCAGGCCGGCCACGTGAACGAGTTTCTTCAGGTCAAGAACCAGGTAGTGCGGCGGCTGGGCCATCGGCTGCCAATTCGTGTGCCAGATCGTCGAGGCATCACCGTCGATCGCCAGTTCGGGAGCGTGGCTGGGATGATGGTTGTCGGCCGCGATCGTTGCGCCGAGCTTCTCAAGCACGCTGGGCTGCTTCCAGAGTTCCGCCAATTGTTCGGGGGTCATGGCGTACTTGGGATCGAATTGCGGGCCTACCATGTACGTCAGCAGACTGTGGCGCATCTGCCGGGCCACGGGGCGGTTGTCGAGATCGCTCACCAGGTCGCAACTACACGCCAGGAGCTTGCCTTTGCCGACCCGGACCTCGAATATGATCGCGAGTTTCCGGGCCGTCACCCAGTCATCTATGACCTGCACCACCGGCTTGAGGTCCGGGTGCTTCGTGAGGATGAACGGGGCGGCGTCGTGGATCAGCTCCCACCACTGCCAATTAGAGTGGTATTCCGTCGGGAATTTTGCAAGGGCCGGATGCTTCGGGTCGCACAGAATACCCAGCGTGTGCGGCGGCTGCCAGTTCGTCCAGACCGTGTTCCAGAAGATGCTCGAAAAGCCCATCTTGATCGGATGCTTCTCGTCGTTCCGAATGGTCGCAGGCGGGGGAAGGAGCAGGACCATGCCGCCCTGAGCGAGCCGGTCCATCGCCGCGGTATTCAACTCGCGCGCGATCAGAATATCGGCCGCCGGTTCGGTCGGCACATTCTTGGGAAACACCCAGAGATCCCAATCGTTGGCGGCGTCGGCGCCGGGAATGGCGACCTCGAAGTTGAGTTTCTGTGCCCGCTCGATGGGATTGAGCATGATGCTGACCTCGCCCAGCTCGCTGAGTGTCCCTGCCTGGATGGTCCGCGGAGCTAATCGGCCGGTGTCCATGACGGCTCCGGAGGAATCTCGGAGCGTCCACTGCGGGCGGGCATCTTTCAGATCCGCGGGACCGAAGTGCGCCAAATCGATGCGGGCCCGCAGCTCGTCGCCGGCCTTGAAGATTCGGCGCTCCAGGCGCGCCAGTGGGACAATCGGACCGGCGAACCGGTGGTACTGCTCAGCCGTGATGTAGCCTTTCGAATCCCAGAACGGGTCGAGCACGCCGACCAGTGCGGTGCCCTGGCCGGGGAAATCATGCAGGTCCAGCAATTGGAATCCACCGAAGCCGGGCGTGCGAAGGGCCGACTCGATGTCCTCCTTGTACAGCAGGGCCTGCAGCTTGCCGGAGGCCATGAGGAAGTCGTGGGCCTGGTCGAGCATGCCGTTTCGTTCGAGCTGCTCGCGGAAGATCTCGAAGTTCTTCGCCTTGAGCAGACCGGTGTATTTCTTCATCTCGTCGAAGTTCGGGTACACGCACCACTGGCCGATCTCGTGGCTGATCACCGGGGCCTTGCTGTGCTGCTGCACGAAATCGGAGTAATCGGTCATCGTCTCCGGCGGCCTGGCGTTGACCCGGCTCCCCACGCCCTGGCCCCATTGCTGAATCCGCGGCGCCAGCGTACTGTAGTAGTCATTCTCAGGCAGCAGCGGCCAGCCGGCGCCGGACGTGTAGAGCCGTCGCGGGTCGCGCGTCTTCCAGTACGAGACGAAATCGCCGAGGAATCGGTTCTGGTTGCGTCCGCCGGGCTCATTGCCGTAAGCCATGAACGTAAACGAGGGGTGATTGCCGTAAGCCTTGATCATGGCCGTGCTCTCTTTGTAGAGCCACTGGTCAAACGGCCCGCCGTCGCCGACGGTCGCCCAGGCGGAGCACTCGACGTGGTAGTAGAATCCCAGCTCATCGGCGGCGATGAACGCCGCCTCAGGCGGGCACCAGGAGTGGAAGCGGATATGATTCAGGCCGTGGGCCTTGCAGATGCGGATGATCCGCCGCCACGAATCCACGTCGGTGGGGGGGTGCCCCGTCAGAGGAAAGATGCAGCATTCGAGCGTGCCCCGGATGAACGTCGGCTTTCCGTTGATGGTGATCCGCGTGCCCTCCGTGCCCATCTCCCGCATGCCGAAGCGGACCGCCGCCCGATCCTGGTACCGGCGTCCCGACGCACCGGCCTTCAAGTCGACCATCATCTCGTACAGTGCCGGGTGAAACTCATCCCACAATTTGCATGCGTTGCCCATTGCGTAGGTGCACTTTGCCTGGCCACCCTTCTGTTCCCACGAGGCGGGGATTGACATATCCTTTCCGGCGCCGGGGACACGAATTGTTAACGTGCCGTTACCGGCTTGGCCGGACACGTTGCCGACGGTGACCGTCACGACGGCCGTCTTATCCCGGATGTTCGGCTCCACGCGTACGTCGACGATCCATACCGGATCGGTGGCCCGCAGCTCAATGCGTCCCGCAATGCCATTCCAGTTGCCCTGAGTATGATCGGAAACACTGTGCGCATTGTCCCCGACGTCCACGATCATGCGGTTGTCGACGCAGATCGTCAGACGATGGCTGCCCGGGGCGAGGTCCGTGCCCAACTCGTACGTATGGGCGGTGCCGAGGCTGTCCTGCGAGCCGATTTGTCGTCCGTCGATCCAGACGGTAGTCTTCCAGTGTGGCCGCTCAAGGAAGAGGACAATTCGTTTGCCTATCCAACTCTGCGGAACTTCGATGCGGCGCTGATACCACGCAGCGCCGACGTAGTGACGGTCCGGCTGCAGCCAGAACGGCATCTTGAAATTGTCCGGCGTCTGGTACTGCTTGTAGTAGGGGTCTCGCTGCCAGATGGGATTGATGTGGCCCGTCCACTGGGTCTGCATGGACGGCGGGTCGCCATACCCCTGGGCCGTCAGCAAGCCGGGCAGCGTGATCTTATCGGGAAGGTCCCGCTCGAACCATTTGCCGGTCTCGCCCCGGTCCTGGCGGTCCAACTGAAACAGCCATGTCCCCACAAGATCGATCTGCTCCGCGCGTGCGGCCGTGGGAATGAGCGAAAACGCCAGCAGGGATAGTCCCAGCATCATACCCTTCATCGTTCGGCACTCCTTATCTTGATCAAGTCACTTTGTTACGTGACGGGCATGATACCAGTTTCGCAGGGCTACGCCAGTGCCGTGTCGAGTCACATTGACTGGCGTTGATAAGAGGGTGCCGCTCATTGCAGAAGGAGCGCGACCAGCTCGTCGGAGAGTTGCAGGATGAACTCTCGTCCGGCGTCTTCCGGTCCTCCCACCTTGTAGTCCAATGTCTCCTTCAGAACGCCGACCGTCTCATCGTGGTGGAGGACGCCGAAGGAGCCGGTCGAGTTCGGGACGACGTGGAACCTCGCGACACCTTGCTCATCCGTGTTATGCGAGACGCTCCAGTATTGCCTCGCGTCAGGGCCGACTTCCAGCGTGCGTATCGGTATGCCTTCCAGCGCCTGCCCGGCGGAATCGGTGACACGGACCTGAACAGAAATCGCCCGCTCGAGCGTGAATTGTCCGAGATCGGCCGTCTCCCCCTGCGCCAGGCGAATCTCTTGCGGGACCAGGATGGGACAGAACTCCTCGTCGTATGGCATCTCCAATTTCAGGCGCAAGCCGACGCCCGCGGGCACCGGGACGGGCCGCCTTGCGTTCGGTTTCACCCAGTGCTTGTATTCCAGGAAGCTCTGCGGGTCCTTGTCGATGCCCAGCAGGTCCTCGACCCATGCGGGCCGCGATGCCTCGTCGATTTGCCATATCGGCATGATCGAAGTGAATTCCTTGTCTACTACGGTTTCGACGAGGACCGTGGCGGCGGGGAAGAGCTTGATCGTCGGGACCTCGGCGAAGCGGTCCTCGCCGGGCTTGAGTTCGTGCTTGCGGTACATCACGGCCAGGTAGTCCCGCTCGAAGGCGACAAATCCGTAGAATGTCTCCTGCGGCTCCAGGGCGATGCCGTAACTGCCTGTCGCATCCGTCCTGACCAGCTTTGTGAAGCCGTAGGCCTTGCGCAGCGGGTCGAGGGCCGCGTCATTTGCAGGCGGATCGCTCGCAAGCCCATGCAGCGCATCCCACTGCTCGGCGGTCAGATCCCAGAGCCGTAGGTCGCTGGAAACGCTGCTCATCGCCAACACGAACGCGCCGGACATAGGCCGGCCGGTGATTCCGTGCACGACGCGGCCGTAGTACGTCACGCCGGTAGGCAGTTTGAACACCACCTCCTGCGGACTTTCCCGCGTCAGTTCCACCGGCTCGAACCGACACTCCCCGTGCACACCAAACGTCGTCGCGTCATACGTGCCCGACGGGAGCAACATGCCATCCTTCCAATCGTCGTAGTGGAGCGACAACAAGAGGCGGTCGGGCCGCCGCAGCGAGACCGTGATCGTTTGGAGCTTCGCCGGGTCGGTGATTGGGCCGTTTTGATCTTCGAAGCGCAATCGTCGCAGCCGGTCTCCGCGTTCGAGAACGATCTTCACTTCCCGTCCGTTGTCGATCGGTTCGTCGTACGGCAGCAAGCCGAGCGCCTTCGGCGCCTCGATCCGAACATGGTACTTTGATTTCGGCGGGATCAGCTCGCCCCGGTCCTCGCGCCCCTTGCGGTTGGGCAGGTAGAACGAGAACATGCCGTTCGCATCGGTGATGCCCTTGCAGGGCTCGCCAAGCCCATTAACCAGGCCCTCGCCGAGTGTGCGCACATTCGGACATTCGATCGTCGCCCCGGCCACGGGTACGCCGTTCGGGTCCACGACCCGGCCGTAAATCCCGCGTTCAGCCGCTGCCGTCCCTTTGCGAACCACCGGCACGGTGAGCCTGCGAGCCGACTCGAATGGTTCTTGTACCTCGGCACATCCGTAATCCGGATGCGACACAGTGAAACAGATCGTGCCAAGGTTGCCGACGAGTATTTTCCACGTCAGCCGGCCGGCGTTGTCGAGCGTTGTCCGGCCGAACCGGATGCGCGGGCCCCGGTAACTCGCCAGCCAGATTTCCACTGCGGCGCCAGCCAGCGGCTCGCCCAACGCGTCGGTGAACATCCAGAGCCGCACCTCGCGATCAGGTGTGTGCGAAAAGGGCAGCCGCAAGTCGAGTTTCTTCGTGACGGCCACCGCACAAACGTGGTCGCCGACTGCCTTCTTGACGGCCTCATCCTTCTGGTCCTCGGCCGTGATAACGGCAACCCGCGAAACAGTTGCCTCGCCGGGTTCGATGGTGATCTGATTGCCCTTGAACGGAATACTTAGCGGCTCGAACTCGCCCGGCGAGCTCTCCCAGTCGGCGTACATCCGCACCACGAGCACCTTGCCGTCAAGCTCGCCAACCGTGTCCTGTCGGGCCTCCTCTGCAACGTTGCCAATCGTGGGAGGCGAAGGTAAAGGAGGGTCGTCAGCCTGCAGCATAACCATGAGCATGATTCCTGTCAAAATCGCGGTTACCATCGTTCTAACCCTCGCACAAATGCCTGTCTCAAACGTGTCCAGAGCAAATCCGCTGGCTCTATCTTATCATATTGACGCCTGAACGCCATAAAGGTTACAAATTCGGCGGTCATCAGGTCGAGGCATCGGTGGACTGGTGCCTGGCAGAGGTGCAAAATGCATTGTCTTCGGATAAGGACCGATTATGCGATACGAGTATCTTCACCCGCGGGATGAGCTGGTGCTCACGATGCAGCGGATCTACCGGTACAAGATGACGACGACCTCCGGCGGCAACCTGTCGATCCTGGACGAGAATGGCGACATGTGGATCACGCCGACGGGAGTTGATAAAGGTACACTGACGCCGAACGACATCATGTGCGTGCGTGCCAACGGCAGTATCGAGGGCTTGCACCGCCCGTCTTCGGAATACCCGTTCCATAAGGCCATTTACGCCGTCCGTCGCGACATCAAGGCGGTGGTCCATGCGCATCCGATGGCCCTGGTGGCGTTCAGCATCGCGCACAAGGTGCCGGATACGCGGCTGTTCCATCAGGTTTGGCGGTCCAACGGGACAGCCGGTTTCGCATGCTACGGCGTGCCCGGCAGCAAGGACCTGGGCGACAAGATCGCGCAGAAGTACGCCGAGGGATTCGACAGCGTCATTCTGGAAAACCACGGCGTCTGCTGCGGCGGCAACACCCTCCAAGAGGCCTTCCAGAGATTCGAGACCCTCGAGATGTGCTGCAAGGTGCTCATCAAGGCCCATACCATCGGTGAGCCCAAGTACCTCACGGATCAACAGCTCCAACTGCAAGGCAAGAGCGATGTCCCAATCGACTCCTTCGAATACGACCCAACCATGATGAGCATTCGCGAAAAGGAGCTGCGCAATCAGCTCTGCAAGTTCATCGAGCGGGGCTACCGCCAGGGCCTGCTGACCACAACCACCGGGACGTTTTCCGCCCGGATCGACAGCGAGAAGTTCCTGATCACGCCCTATCCGCTCGACCGCCACAGCGTCCTGCCGGAAGAGCTGGTGATGATTCGCAAGGGCAAAAAGGAGTGCGGCAAGCACCCGAGCCGCGGGGTTTTCGCTCACAAGGCGATCTATGACGCACAGCCGGATGTGATGGCGGTGATCAACGCCGCGCCCATCAACGCCATGGCCTTCAGCGTCTGTCACCGGGCCATCGACACGTACACGATTCCGGAGAGTTACGTCTTCGTCCGCGAGGTGGGTCTGTTGCCCTTTGAGACGGCGTTCAACGACCGTGAGCTTCTTGCCCGAACGTTGACATTACAGAGCCCTGCGGCGGTTCTGTGCAACAACGGCGTCGTGGTCGTCGGCGACAGCGTGCTCGCAGCCTTCGACAAGCTCGAAGTCCTGGAACATTCCGCCGAGGCCGTGCTCGACGCCCAGCCCATCGGCGGCCACGTCGCGATGTCTCAGAAGATCATCGACGAACTGGCCGACACGTTCCACCTGGAGCGTCCCGCCCCTCGTCCGAAATGATTGCCTGAGGTCTGGTCCTGGGGTACGATAGTGCATGCCAGGACTGATGCAGTTCGTGCACGGCCTCATTTCACGAGAGGTTTGTAGTGACGCCATAAGGGGTTTCTCCATGCCCTTACGGGCACACTGCAAACAACCTGCACGGTGGCGTGCAGTGTCGAAAGTGGTTCTGAATGGGAGAAAGGATTATGGCGGGTCACCGACACATCGCACGGCGTGACTTTCTGCGGGCCAGCGCTGGAGCCGCGATTGGGGTTCCGATGGTGATTTCATCCCGGGCCTTCGGCGCCAACAGCCGGTTCACGCTGGCCGGCATCGGCATGGGCGGCCAGGGACGCGGCGATCTCGGCGGCTGCCTGGGATTCTCCGAAGTCCAGGTGGTCGGCGTCTGCGACGTGGTCAAGCAGCACCGGGAGATGGCCAAAGCCATGGTCGACGGCCGCTACGGCAACAGCGACTGCAAAACCTACGGCGACTTCCGCGAGGTCATCGCCCGCGACGATATCGATGCCGTCCTGGTCGGCACGCCCGACCATTGGCACGCCATCATCAGCATTGAGGCAATGACTCATGGCAAGGATGTCTACTGTGAAAAGCCCGAGACCCTGACGGTGCGGGAGGGCCGGGCAATGGTCGAGACGGCCCGCCGCTATGGCCGGGTCTTCTCCGGAGGCAGCCAGCGGGTCTGGGAGGATTACAACTGGTTCCATAGAATGGTGCGGGGAGGCAGGATCGGCGAAGTCCGCGAGGCATGGGTGGACGTGGGCGGCCCGTCGGGACCATGCTATCTGCCGCCGGTCCCGGCGCCGGAGGGCGTGGACTGGGATATGTGGCTCGGTCCGGCGCCCTGGCGGCCTTTCCATCCGACCCTGATCACCGGCGGCTTCAGGCCCTATCGTGACTACTCCGGCGGTGGCATGACTGACTGGGGCTGCCACGGGTTCGGCGGCGCCATGTTCACCCTCGGCCTGCACGAGACTGGGCCGGTCGAGATTTATCCTCCCGACAGCAAGGACCACGAGCGGTTGACTTACGTCTTCGCCAACGGCGTGCGAATCTATCACGGCGGAGGATGGGGCGGCATTCTCTCCTTCCGCGGAACCGAGGGCGAGATTCCCCGGCGGGGTGGCGGCGACGGCCAGCAGGAGACTCCGCCCGACATCTATATCCCCAACTACAAGGGCCGGGGCGGCATCTTCGGCGATTTCGTCCATTGCGTCCTGATGCGGGAGCGCCCGTTCCGTGACATCGAGCGGGGCCACCGCACGGCGACCCTGTGCCATCTGGGGAACATCGCCTACTGGCTCGGACGGCCCTTGAAATGGGACCCTGCGAAAGAGGAGATCGTCGGCGACACCGAGGCGGCCCGCTGGCTGGACCGCCCGAAGCGTGAACCCTGGAGCCTTGCATAAAAGGGAGACTATGATGAGATCTTCGCTGGCAACCTTACTGTCGGTCGTGCTGCCCGCTCTTGCGGCTTCCGTGGCGACGGCGATCCCTGACCCGCTCGCCGAGCTTGACAGTGCGCTCGATGCCGCGATGGCGTTCGAGTACGGGAAGGATTCGCAGCCGCTACTTACCATCGAGCGAATCGTCTTCGAATCCGCGAAGGATGCGAAGCTGCACAACGCCGTCGAACAGCGGCTGTTGCGAGCGCTCGGCTCTTCAGGCACCCGTGACGCGAAGGAATTTCTGTGCAGGCAGCTTCGCACTATCGGCACGGCTCAATCCGTGCCGGTCTTGGAGAATCTGCTGACCGATCCGCAATTGTCCCACCCGGCGCGATACGCGCTCGGGAGCATCGAAGACCCCGCCGCTGTTGCGGCCTTGCACCGAGCACTGGGCCGGACCTCCGGCGCGATCCAAACTGGAATCATTAACACTCTGGCAGATCGGCGCTACAAACCGGCGCAGGGGGATATTGTCAAGCTGCTGCACTCACGCGATGCGCAGGTCGCGCAGGCCTCGGCGAGGGCCCTGGGACGGCTCGGCGGCGAGGATGCCGTCAAATCGCTCCAGACGGCACGCGCGAATGCAGCGGAGCCGATGCGTCACGTGATTGACCTGGCCCTGATTCGGTGCGCCGAGCAGTCTCTCGCTGGTGGCCGATCCGGCGAGGCAACGAGAATCTATGAGCGGTTCTACCGGTCGGGCGAGGCAAGGCACCTGCGTCTTGCCGGTTTGCGAGGCCTCGTCCTCGTCAAAGGAGATCAGGCCGTTCCACTGCTGATCGAAGCAATTCAGGGCACGGATGCAGAACTGAGCCGCGATGCCATCGGACTGGCGCCCATCGTGAAGGGGCCGGAGGCCACAAAGGCGTTCGCCGCCTTGCTGCCGAAGCTGCCGGCCGAGAGCCAGGAGCTGATGGTGCGTGCCCTCGGCAACCGCAACGATTCGACGGCAGCGCCGGCCATCGCCGCTGTAACCAGGAGCGACCACACGAATGTCCGATTGGCCGCGGTGGAAGCTCTCGGCAGCGTGGGTGACGCCTCGGCTGTGCTTCCGCTGGCACAAGCTGCGGCTGCGGCCGAAGGGACGGAAAAGCTAGTGGCCAGGGCGAGCCTCCTGAGACTGCAGGGTGGCGAGATCGACACGACCCTGATCCAAGCGGCCGGCTCCGGCGATCCGGAAGCCCGGGCCGAGTGCATTCGCGCTCTGGCACGCCGGAAAGTCACGAAGGCCGTGGAGATGCTGTTTGCGGCAGCCCACGATGATAACACGACAGTTCGCCACGAGGCCATCCAAGCCCTCGGGGCCCTTACGGCGCCGGCGGAGTTGGATCGGCTCGTCAGCCTTGCCATAACGCCAAAAGCCCCGGGAGACCGAGTGATCATTTCGAGGGCCATTGAGGCGGCATTTGGCCGCATCAGCGATCGAGAGCAGCAGGCGGCGCCGGTGCTCGCTGCACTTGCCGGCGCGTCTTCTGATGCCAAGCCTGTGTTGCTCTTGCTTCTGCGAAAGCCCGCCACGGCGAAATCCCTCGAGGCTGTCCGCAAAGCGACCGCGGACGCCGATCTGCAGATCAGGGCTGCTGCCACGCGGTCGCTCTCTGAGTGGCCCACGCCGGAGCCTGCGGATGATCTGCTCGCGTTTGTGCGAAGCAGCGACAATCAGACGGACAAAGTGACCGCTTTGCGCGGCTACGTGCGAATGGCGGGCCTTTCGCCGGACCCGGCGGCCATGTACCTCCGGGCCATGGAGCTGGCGCAGCGAACCGAGGACAAGAAGCTTGTCTTCGCCGGCTTGCAGACCGCCGATTCCATACAGGCGCTCGATCTTGTCGAGCAATACCTGGCGAACGAGGAACTGCGAGACGAGGCTGGTTTGGCGGCGGTGCAGATCGCTGACCGGCTGCGTCAGAAGGATGCGACGCGCCCCAAGGCGGCTGTGGAGAAGGTGCTGTCGGCAAACGTAAATGCCCGTATCCGGAAGATGGCCCAGGATGTGATCAATGAGATGGAGAAGTTCGAGGGCTACATCCTGACCTGGATGGTGTGCGGGCCCTACATGGAGAAGGGCAAAGAGAGTAGGGCCATTTTCGATATGGCTTTTGCCCCAGAGGCGGCTGACGCAGGGGGAGTCGAATGGAAGCCGCTCACGGAGGGTCTTGGCTCGTGGGACATCAACCTGGAGGCGACCTTCGGCGGCAAGGACCATTGTGCCGCATACGCTCGCACGTACATCTGGTCGCCCTCCAATCAAGAGGCATCTCTGGAGCTGGGCAGCGACGATGCGATCAAGGCATGGCTCAACGACGAACTCGTGCACGCGAACTACGCGCAGCGCGGAGCGGCGCCCCGGCAGGATGTCGCCGCCATCAAGCTGCACGCAGGCTGGAACAAGCTGCTGTTGAAGGTGGTGGATCACGAAGGCGGCTGGGTCTTCTGCTGCCGGCTTCGAAAGCCCGACGGCAGCGCCCCGAAAGACCTGAAGATCAGCGCCACTAACCCGCAATAGGCGACAAGCTGGACGGCGGAAGCACGGGCACCCGTAGAGACGCAACATCTTGCGTCTCTTACCTCGTGCCTCCGCGCAAGCCTGTGACGGAGACGCGACATCTTGCGTCTCTACGGAGCAACGAGGAAAGGTGCACAGTCCAATCACCAGGCCCTTGCGGCGCGGCGGCGCTTCAACCATGCCGCCGGTTTCGTTCGCAGAGCTTCCATGTAGAGATAGAACACCGGAGTGACATACAGGGTCAGGGTCTGTGAGAACAGCAGGCCTCCCACGACAGCCAGGCCCAATGGCTTTCGGGACTCCGCGCCGGCGCCCAGGCCCAACGCGATCGGCAGGCTGCCCATCAGGGCCGCCATCGTCGTCATCATAATCGGCCGGAACCGGATGAGACTGGCCTCCAGGATCGCATCGTGCGGATTCCTGCCCTCCGTCCGCTGCGCCTCGATCGCGAAGTCCACCATCATGATGCCGTTCTTTTTGACCAAGCCGACCAGCATGACGATGCCGACGAAAGCGTAGATCGACAGCTCGACGCGAAAGATGAGCAGGGTGAGCAGAGCGCCGAAGCCCGCAAACGGCAGGGCGGAGAGGATCGTGATCGGATGGATAAAGCTCTCGTACAGGATTCCGAGCACCAGATAGATGACCAGGATCGCCAGCGCGAGCAGCCAGCCAAGCCCTTTCAGGGAGGATTGGAATGCCTGAGCCGTGCCCTGGAAGCTGGTAGTCACCGTCGGCGGCAGGATGCTTCGTGACAGCCTGTTGACCTCGCTGACGGCCTCGCCCAGCGAGTAGCCCGGGGCAAGGTTGAACGAGATCGTCACGGAGGGCAACTGGCCCTGGTGGTTGATCGTCAAGGGGCCCACGCCCGTCGTCAGATCGGCCACGGCGTTGAGTGGGATGAGCCGGCCGGACTTGGCGCGAACGTACAGCATGCTCAGCGCGGTTGGGTCAAGTTGGTCCTTGTCCAGCAGCTCCATGACCACGTAATACTGGTTGTTCGGCGCCAGGATCATGGAGACCTGTCGCGAGCCATAGGCGTTATACAGGGCCTCCTCGATCTGGGCGGCTGTGATGCCCGTGGCGGAGGCCTTGTCCCGCTGAATTTGGACGGTTACCTGCGGGTTCTTCATCCGCAGGTCGCTCGTGACATCCTGAAAGCCGGGCAATTCCCTGATCTTCTGCTCCAGCAGCATAGCGTACTGGTACAGCTCGGTCGTATCGGGACTTTGCAAGGTGAACTGGTACTGGCTTCTGGCCATGCGGCCGCCGATGGAGATCGTAGGCGGGTTCTGCAGGAACACGCGAACGCCGGGCACCGAATTGAGTCCGGGCCGCCACTGCTGAATCAGCTCGTCGGCCGAGAACTCCCGCTCCGATTTCGGCTTCAGGCGTATCATGATCGAGCCCGCATTGCTTCCCGAGCTGCCCCGGGCGCCGGCGCTGGACATGAAGGACCGGACCTCGGGTTTGGTTCGCAGGATCGCGGCGACCGCCTGTTGATGCTCGAACATGGACTTGTAGGAGATGCCCTCGACGGCCTCGGTGGAGCCCATGATCTGCTCGCGGTCCTCGTTCGGAATGAATCCTTTGGGAATCCACATAAACAGAACGACGGTAGCGGCCAACGTGGCGACGGAGAACGTCATCGCCGTCAGTTTATGGTCGAGGACCCATCGCAGGGTACATTCGTAAAGACACAGGATGAATTGGTAGATGCGTTCGGAGAACGCGTACGCCCGGCCGTGATGGATTTCGCTCGGCGGCTTCAGGAACCGGCTGGACAACATGGGCGTCAGCGTCAGGGCGATGAAGCCCGAGACCAGCACCGCCGCGCCGATCGTGACGGCGAACTCGCGAAACAGCCGGCCGATCAGGCCGCCCATGAACAGAACGGGGATGAATACGGCCGCCAGCGACAGGGTCATGCTGATGATCGTGAAGCCGACCTCGCTGGCGCCGTCGATCGCCGACTGGAAGGGGGGCTTGCCCATCTCGAGGTGGCGGACGATGTTCTCCAACATGACGATGGCGTCATCGACGACGAATCCGACCGACAGCGTCAGCGCCATGAGCGAGAGGTTGTCGAGGCTGAAGCTCCAGAGATACATGACGACGAAGGTCCCGATGATCGCCATCGGCAGCGCCAGACTCGGAATGACCGTCGCCGACAGGTTGCGCAGGAACAGAAAGATGACCAGCACGACGAGGAAGAGCGTCAGCAGCAGGGTGTATTCGACGTCGCGCACCGATTCTTTGATGGGAAGCGACCGGTCGAAGAGGATATTCATAGTGACGGAGGCCGGCAGTTGCCCGCGGAAGGTAGGCAGCAGCTTCTTGACGGCCTCGGCGACCTGAACCGTGTTGGTGCCGGGCTGGCGCTGAATCGCGAGCACGATGGACCTTTGCTGGTCTGTGCCGTTGAAGTACCACGCGGCGACTTTGTCGTTTTCGACGCTGTCGGTGACCTCGGCAATGTCACTCAGACGCACGGGCGAGCCGTTGCGATATGTCACGATCAAGGGCCGGTAGGCGTCGGCGGTGTTGAGCTGTCCCGAAGCGAGAATCGTAAACGCGCGATGCGAGCCGTAGAGAATCCCGGTGGGCATGGTCACATTGCCGCTCTCAATGGCCGCAACCACCTCATCGATCCCGACGGCTTTGCTCGAGAGAGCCATCGGGTCGAGGCGGACGCGCACGGCGTATTTCTGGCCGCCGTAGACCTGCACCTGCGCAACGCCGCTGACCGTGCTGATCCGCTGCGCCATCAGGGTCTCCGCATACTCGTTCAACTGGTACAGCGGCAGCGTGGAGCCGGTCAGAGCAAGAAACAGGATCGGCTGGTCGGCGGGATTCACCTTGTAGTACGTCGGAGGGCTGGGCATGTCGCGCGGCAGGTTGCGTACGGCCCGCGAAATCGCCGCCTGCACGTCCTGGGCCGCCCCGTCGATGTCCCGGGTCAGGTCGAACTGGATCGTGATCTGGGTGCTGCCCAGCGCACTGGTCGAGAGCATCGAATCGATCCCGGCGATGGTGGAGAACTGGCGCTCCAGAGGCGTCGCCACGGCGGCCGCCATCGTCTCGGGGCTGGCCCCGGGCAGTGAGCCCGAAACCTGGATCGTGGGAAAATCCACGTTCGGCAGGTCGCTCATCGGAAGTTTCCGGAAGGCCGACATGCCGAACAGAAGGATGCCGATCATGACGAGGGTGGTCATCACCGGCCTGTGGATAAAGAGCGACGAGAAACTCATGGCTTCTTCACCTCCGCTCGCTCCGCCGCCGGGCCCTGGGTCGCCGGCGACTGCGGCGGATTCTTGATCTGGATTCGAGCGCCCGGGACGAGCCGGAGTTGCCCGTCCGTGACGATGACCTCGCCGGGTTTGACGCCATCGACCACAGTCTCCTTATCGGCGGCTCTCCTGACGGTGATCGGCCGCATCTCGACAGTCTGATCCGATTTGACGACGTACACGAACTGGCTGTTCTGGCCTGTCTGAACCGCCTGCGACGGCACCACGACGGAATTCGGCTCCTGGGTAATCGTCAGGATCACCTTGACGTATTGCCCGGGCCACAGTCGCTGGTCCTTGTTGGCGAAGGTGGCGCGCAGGTGAATGGTCCGGCCGTCGGGGTTCACGGTGTTGTCGACGAAGGACAAGACGCCGTGGATCGGCTCGGTGTCTTCGCCCGGCCGTATCACCCCGACGTCGAGTTCGCCCTTCGCCATCTCTCTCTGGATCGCCGGCAGGTACTGCTCGCGAATCCAGAAGCTGACGTAGATCGGATCGATCTGGCGAAGAGTCACGACGGAGATATCATTGGCCTTGATCAAATTGCCCTGGTGGACGAGCAGACTCCCGGTGCGGCCGTCGACCGGCGAGCAAATCGAGCAATATTCAAGCTGTAGTGCGGCGTTCTCGATCGCTGCTTTATCGGCGATGATGGCCGCCTGCAACATCTCCACGGCGGTGACGGCCTCGTCGTACACGTCCTGCGAGGCAAAACCCTTCTGGAGCAGTTCCGTCTGTCGGGCAGCCTCTCGCTCGGCATTCTTCAGTTGGGCCTGGTCCCTCTCAAGGTTGGCCTTAGCTACTTTGAGAGCGGCCTGAGGCTGGCGGGGGTCGATCGACAGAAGCAGGTCCCCCTTCTTCACCATCTGACCCTCGGTGAAATGCACCTGCATGAGAACGCCGGTCACCTGGACCTTGAGATCGACATCCGCGCATGCTTCGACGGTGCCGAAGTCCTCCGCCGTGATCGCTGTCGTCTTCTGTTGTGCTGTGGCTGTAGTCACAGGCACGGCCATGGCGGCCTCGCCTCGCGGCATCTGCTTGGCCGGCGACTTTTTCGCACACCCGCCGGCGGCGATTATGGCCATCAGACAAACGAAGACACCAAGCCGTTTCACCGCGTGCGCTTGTTGCCCGCCCACAAATCGAAGAATCTTCAGAATCATATAGCGTTCCTGTCGAACACGAACATATCGGTCCGCTCGGAGATCAAGGTGTATCGGATGATTTTACAGGCTCCCGGCCGGGACCGGCAATGCCTCGACGCTCCAGCAGCGAGCCTTCCTGCCTGTACATCTCCACGAGCGACTTCAGGTAATTGACAACCGCCTGGACCTCCGTAATCTGACTGGAGGCAAGGTCCCGCTGGGCCTGAGCCACCAGCAGGGACGTGGACTTGCCCAGGCGGAACTTCTCGTTTTCCGAGCGCAACTTTTCTTCCTGAAGTTTGCGAGTGGCAGCGGTGGCGGTCACCTGCTCCTGCGAGCGGGCGATCTCCACGTATGCCGTCCTCACATCCACTTCCACTAATTGGGACAGGTTGTCGATGGCCTCGTGGGCTTGGCGGCGATTCAGGACCGCGCGAAGATGGCGGGCCCGGGCGGCGCGATTCGCCGGTGGGTACTCAAAGTTCAGACCCACGAGGGCGTCGTAACTGTCCTCATCCAGATTCGATAGCGATCTGCCGAACGAGTCGGCATACCCGCTCTTGCCCAGCGTGACGAACAGGTCGAGTCTCGGCAGCAGGCCGTTCCGGGTCTTGATGATCTCAAGCTCGCCCCGCTGCAAGAGCAGCTTCGCCTGATTCAGGTCGGGCCGCATCTGCATCGCCAAGGCCACGTGCGATTCGACGTTGTCGAGCGTGATCGATGGACTCGTCGGGAGACTGGCCAGCACGACTTGCCGGTCCCATAACCCGCTGCCCGGCGGGTTCACCAAACGCAGCAGGTTCAGCTTCGTTTTCGCCAAGTCGCCGCGGGCGTTGATCAGGTCCTCGCGGCGAAGGGCCACCTCCGCCTCGGCCGCCGACAACTCGGTCAATGCCAGGCTGCCCACCCGGATTCGCTCACGGACTTCCTCCAGTTGTTTCTGGGCAAGATTCAGCGACTGGGTGACGATTTCGATTTGCCGCTCGGCCAGAGCATAATCCCAATACGTTTCCTCCACCTGCGCGATGAGTGCCTGAGCGAAGCCCCGCAACTCGTACTGCGATATCTGCACGTCGATTTTCGCCTGGTTCACGGAGACCAGATTGACGGCCGGTCCCAGGCCGCGGAGCAGCGCCTGGGTCGCGTTGAAGGCGATCCGCGATGCGTATTCGTCCGTGCTGGGTCCACCCGGCTCGCCTATCCCGGCCAAAGAGGTCGTTCCGGTAACGCCCACTGAGGTACCCGACGGCAGGAACTCCTGGATCCCAACGGCGGCGGACGGCCCGCTGCCCTCGGAGGTTATCGGTCCTGCCTCAATCTTGCTTTGCTCATAGGCCAGTTGCCCGGTCAGAATGGGGTCGAAGACCGCCCGCTGTTCGTCCACGAATGTGCGTGTGATCTGCGGGTTCAGACGCTCCACCACCAGCGACCTGTTGTTCTCCAGCGCCAGTAACGTGGCTTGCCCGACGGTCACCTGCAGAGGTCTCTGCTCGGCTGGCGGATTCGGCATTGCAGGCTGCGAACCAGGAGCAACACCTTGAGCCTGAACGGTCTCAGTCGTCCGATTGGGCTCTGCGGATTGCGGGCCAATGTAATCCTCGGGGCTGGGCGCATTGGTCGCGGCGCACGAACAGCACAACCAAGCCAGAAACAAGGCAAGCAAGGCCCTTCCAACCAACCGTAGCCGCGAGGTATTCATCAACCTGTTACCCTGTACATCTGCCGCGAAACCCATGAAAGACGCTTGAGAGGAGTGGGAAATTGCCACTGTTGCCCCGTGCCGCCTTTCACGATGGTTTACCAGCTCGACGCGAAGCGACAAGGATAGAACGTCCCGCATGAAATGTCCAGAGGTTCTTTGGCGGGGCCCCCGGCCCCGGTGCTCAGATTCGCCAAGGCGAGCGGGACGCGCGGGAGCGCAGGCGATTTGCGGCGTCATCGCCAGGGAATTCCTCTTTCGCCGGGTCCCATTTGAGCGATCTCTGCAGGCGGTAGGCGATGATCGCGAGATGTCCCAGCGAGGCCCCGCGATGGCCGATCTCTTCGGGGCAGCTTGTCGGCCGGCGAGTTCGAATGGATTCGAACCAGTTCGCATGATGGTTGTTGTCACCGATATTGACTTCGCGAGTCGTCAGCTTCATCTCGGCGAGCAGTCCCTCGGGGCCGCCCTCGACCGGTCCGCCGGTGGACATCGACGTGACCCAGCCTCGCTCGCCGACGAAGATGCCGCCGAAGTTGCCTTCCAGCCTTGCGGTCGCGGGCACCGCCTTGTAGAGGTCCTTGACCATCCCCCAGTGATCCACGTGGTGCAGGAGCGTGCCGTTGGCGTACCGGAAGGTGAGAGTCGGGTAGATACCGCCGCTCGGATGAATAATCTCGACCGGCCCACTGTTCTCCATACCCAGCGCATACTGAATCACGTCGGCGGCGTGCGAGTGGTACCAGGTGACGGCTCCAGCCCCGAAATCTTCGTGGAAAGCCCAGGGCACCACGCCCGGCATGGGATTCCTGTGATAGGCGCTGTTATACGGCTGCCAGGGGGCCGGGCCCACCCACAAGTCCCAGTCGAGCCCGTCCGGCACCGGCTCGGCCGCCAAGGCAAAGGGCAGCGGCACATACGAGTCGACGCCGAGATTGCCTGCCAGTTTGCCCCAGAGCGTGAAGACCGATTTGACTTTGCCCAATCCCCCGGAACGCACGAACTCACAGACTTGGCGAATTGTCGGAATGGAGCGGTATTGCGTCCCGGTCTGGAAGATGCGGCCGTACCGTTGCACCGTTTCCACCAGCCGGCGGCCCTCGCGAATGGTCAGCGATATCGGTTTCTCGCAATAAACATCTTTGCCTGCCTTGACGGCGTCGATCGACAGCATCGTGTGCCAATGGTCTGGCGTGACAATTACCACGGCATCAATATCCGGCCGGGCCAGCAGCTCACGATAGTCGTTGTACGCCGCGCAGCCGGCATATCGCTCGTTCGACCTCGCGGCGTAGGTCTCCTCGACGACCTTCTTTCCCTCTTCGCGGCGCACCCGATCCACGTCGCAGACGGCCAGCACCTGGACCTCCCGGTCGCCGGCGAGTCGACGCAAGTGGCCATGTCCCATCAGCCCGTGGCCGATCAAACCCACCGCGATCCGCTCGCTCGGCGGGGCGATTGTGACCGAGCTCGGAATGATCCACGGAACAGCGACTACCGCCGAAAAGCGGCCCATACGACCCAGGAACTCACGGCGTGTAAGCTTGCGGCGATGTGTCCCATGTGTCACGATGCACCTCCACCTACCAGTTGTACGGCGGTCTTGTTGAAGAGCTCGACAGCAGCAGCGCAGGATGCCGCGTCTCGAACGCGCCCGAATTCGAGGCAGAACACGACATGCTTGCGGCCGTGCCCGTGAATCTCTTCCAGACGCCTGCTCATCTCGTTGTTGCCGATGGATTCATTCAACCTCTCGACGTCGAGATCCGGGTCCATGACGAAGCTCGTCTTATCCGCGATGACCGCGTCGATCCCCGTTCTCTTGGCGAACTCCGTCATCGTGTTTCGGTCGGCGTCGTCGGATGGCAGGCGATCCATACGACAGACCAGCAAGCGAACGCCGGCGGAGTCCAGCTTCAACCGGATCCGCCTCATGTCATCGCTGCTGAGTCGGTTATCGAAAGCCGTGGGGATATCGCTGCTGACCTTCTGACCATCATTAGCCCCGACATACAACAGGCCCAGTTCCGCCGCCGTGTCGATGGTCTCAAAGAGCGTCAGCTCCGTGGGCGCAGATGGCAGCAGAGCCAAACGCCAGTCGAGCGTTTCCTGGGCGCGAACGGCCGGCGTCAACTTGGCGCTCGGAGTCGTTGGGGCCGAGAGATCGCCCAGACAGAACTGCGTCGCCGCAAGGTAGAACTGGAGCATCTTCGGGTCCCAGAAGACGGAAGGGTGATGGGCGAAGCCACAGTAGAAGACGCGTCCCCGGCCGTACTGCCGCACCCAGGCCAGGGCATAATCATTGTCGGCCCGCTCGATCTTGCCGTAGGCCGGGCCCTGATTCATGTCCGTCTTCGTGGTGTCGATACTGAGGAGCACGCGCACGCGATTCCGCGAATACGGCTCGTGCACGCGGAAAAACTCGTCCTGGTAATCGAAGCCCTGGCCCTCGAAGACCTGGTTCACCGGGTGAGTCGGATCGTCGAGCTTGATAAAGACATGTTCGTTATTGGCGCGGTGGTTCGCGCCGCGGGCGCCGAGCATGATACCGAACTCCGGCCAGTCCTCGATGGCCCCCGGCCACTGCGTGAACGCGACGGAGGTCCCGTGGACGCCCATGAGCCCGCCGCCGGCGTAGACGAACTCGACCAGACTCTGCCGCAACGCCGCATCCTGGAAGAGGTTGCCCACGGTATTGTTGAAGAAGACGGCATCGAATTGCCGCAGGCTTTCCGGGGCGAACACCGCCGGGTCTTTGCTGACCACGGTCTCGAACGCGCCGGTGCGCCGGCCCATCAGTGCGAACGCGACATTTGCGGTCCGGGCGGAAGGGTGGCCACCATATCCGACGTTGGAATCGAAGATCAGGAGCTTTCGCGGCTTGCGAGGCGTGACGAACGCTTTTGCCGGAATCGCCGCTTCGATTCGCGGGCGCTCTTCAGACTCAGTGGATTGCTTCTGCGCAACGGCGATTTTCAAAGGAGGAATCGCAAGTACCCCCGCTGTCGCGACGGCACTGCCAAGGAATTGACGCCGAGTGGTATGTCGTTCGTGTCTTGTCTGCTCGAACATGGGACTTATTCCCTTCGTTGCGTGCTGTCATTTGTCTTACCGGAGGCCTGCTTGTCTTCCACAACCGGGGCGGTGCGTTCCGGAGGCGTGATGCCCGGGGGCAATTCCATGATTCGGATGTTGCGGAAGTGGATCGGGGCGCCCTCGGACTCCAGGCAGATGTAGCCCTTCTTGACGGAGGCCTTGCTGATGCCGTTGACGAACTTGCCGTTGACGGCCAGCTTGATCACACCGTCGACGCAAACGATTGTGTAATTGTTCCACTGGCCCTTGCCTTTGCAGCGATTCTCGGCCGACTTGCTTCGTTCGCCGCGCGGATTGTCGGGCTGAGTCTGGAGCCCGCCGGTGCCGAAGACCTCGCCGTGCACGTAGGCGTCGGTCTGGTTGTGCTGAGTGGCCCATTCCAACTCGAGGATTTGTATCTCGACACCCTTGGGCAGTTGCTTGCCCTGCGGCGGGACGCCCTCGCTCCAGACGAACACGCCGGAGTTGCCGCCCGCCTCCAGGTGCATCCAGTCAAGCTGCAAGATGAAGTTCTCGTACTGGCGCTCCGTGCGCATAACGCCGATGGGTTGGCCGGTGCACGCAATCATGCCGTCCCGCACCGTCCACGTGTCCTTGGCCGTATTGACATTCACCCAGCCTGAGAGGTCCTTGCCGTTGAACAGGTCGCGAAACTGCGGAACATCCTGACCCGTCGCCGGGACAGCCGTCCAAAGACATGCAGTCGCGAGCCGCATCAGTAATATCGTGCAGCGTTTCATGATCGTTTCTCCACCATCAATATGCCATACAGTTCACTGAGCCTGCGAGGACTTGCAGTGTCACAGTGCCTCAGTGTAGATGGGACCGGCTCAAAACTCAAGACCCCACTTGGCAGTGATACGGCGGGCGGCTATAATCTCCCCGCTTGTATGGGTTGAAAGATCGAACGCAACACGTGCATTAGGAGGATACCAGATGCATGCAATTCGAGAGACGATGTTTGTACTCACGGTCCTGGCAGCCATGATTCTTGCCATGGGGATTCAGACGGCGGCCGGGGCCGATTGGCCGAATTACCGCGGACCGAATCATAACGGCATCAGCAGCGAAACCGACTGGCAGTCACAGTGGGGGGCTGACGGCCCAGCCGTGCTCTGGAAACAATCCGTCGGCACGGGGTTCTCGACAACCTCCGTGTCGAACGGCCGCGCCTATACGATGGGAAATATCGGCCAGGACAATAGGGAGGACGTCGTCTACTGTTTTGATGCAGCGAGCGGCAAGGAAATCTGGCGGCACTCCTATCCCTGCCCGCTTGAGCCCAAGAGCTACGAGGGCGGCACACTGTCGACGCCCACTGTGGATAACGGCAAGGTCTACACGCTCAGCAAGATGGGCCACCTGTTCTGCCTCGACGCCGCGACCGGCAAAGTGATTTGGCAGAAGCAGTTGAACAAGGAGCTCGGATTTGAATTGCCGACGTGGCACTTCGCCAGCTCCGGCCTGATTGCGGGGGACATGATAGTCTTCAGCATGGGAACGGCCGGCCTGGCCCTGAACAAGAATACCGGCGAGGTCCTCTGGCAAAACGGCAAGGGCAAGTGCGGCTATGCCACGCCTGTGCCGCTCGAGTTGGATGGCCGGCCCTGCCTGCTGGTCAGCAGCGAGGTCGACTTCTTCGCCGTCCAGCAGGCCGACGGCAAGCAACTGTGGCGAATCCCCTGGAAAACACAGTACGAGATCGATGCCGCCGACCCCGTCGTTCTTGGAAACCAGGTCTTCGTCACCTCCGGATACAAGCGAGGCTGCGCGTTGATGGAAGTCACCGCCGTCAGCGTCAGGAAGATCTGGGAGAATAAGGTGATGTCAATGCAGATCAACTGCCCGGTGGTCCGGGACGGATATGCCTACGGCTTCGATGAGAACGTCTTCAAATGCCTCAAGCTCCAGGACGGCACCGAGCAGTGGCAGGACAGGAGCCTCGGCAAGGGCTCGCTCATCATGAGCGCGGACGGCAGACTGATCATCATGAGCGAGAAGGGTGAATTGGTGATCGCTAAGGCCGACCCGCAAAAGTTCAGTGTCGTCGCCCGCGCACAGATCCTGGCGAAGACGAAGTGCTGGACGTCTCCGGTCCTTGCCAACGGCCGAATCTATGCCCGCAACGCCAACGGCGATTTCGTCTGCCTCGAAGTGGCCAAACGCGCCGATCAATCGAAGCCGTAGGTGGTGATCTTCGATAGGGTGCCGCCGGTGTTGTCGTAGATCAGGTGAATCAGACGGATATTCTTGTCCTTCAGTTGACTGAGGACCTCCGGCGAGATGCCCGGCTCCAGCCTCGGCTCGAACAGGAAGTTCTCGATCTGATTGTGATGCTCGGGTCGATACGTCTGTGAGTAGTAGCCTTGCAGAACGATCGGCTCGGTGGTCAGACCCTCAATCACCGTGCGGTCCCATCGCTTCAGCGGGGCGGTCGCCAATTCCCAGGAGGCGAAACCCGCCGGTGGCGGTGGGAAGTAGAACGAGGTTCGGATAGAAACAGCGCCGGTAGCAAACGATCTCTGCTGGAGAATGTCGTCGGGCTCGGGGCTGAGGCGGGGCCACAGGTAGACCCTGTCCTTCGTTGTTGTGCCAAGGCTCGAAGGAAGACTGGACTGTGCCGCCTGCTGACGCCACGACGGGACAGGCAGATTATACTCGACCTTCAGCATCAGGCATTTGTACGGCAGATCTATGTTCATGATGTTGCGGGCGTTCGCGCCCAGGTCCGCCAGCGTCACGATCGGGCTTTGGTCCGGCGAGACCGCCATCGGAATCTCTGTGGTGTTCAGGCTGTAGGTCCGGGGATTGGCCAGATCGGGCAACTGCCACGTGTCTGTGGCGGCCTGCCCGTCAAAGGCATGGGCGGCAGAGGGCAGCAGGGACATCTGCTGCTCGATTGTGCGAACCTGATCGCCATCCACGTATTCCATTCGAACCTTGCCATAGAGGCGAGCGTTGAGATTGTTGGCATCGAGCACCATGCTCCGGGTTTCGAGCGTCCACCGCGACTTGAGGCGGTGATCGGCGAACACATCCGTCGCCTCCATGATCTCGAACTCGCCTGGAAAGACCTCCATTTCCAGCGGCACATTGACCAGGAACGGCGTCACCTGAGCGGGTGCGGGCACCTGCCGGACCTGCTTGACGACCAGCCCGCCTGCCGGCAGCACGCCGCCGCCGGGCGCGACCTTCTTATACTCCAGGTCGAGCGTGTAATTTGTCTTGCCCGTGGTCTGGCTGAACTGGTTGCTAACAGACATCAGCAGGCCCACAAGATTCTTGTAGTCGTTCGGCCAGTCCATCACCGTCCTGCCCACCGGGACGAGACTGGACTGGCGCCTCAGCGAGGCCGGGGTCAGCTTGACGAAGCCCGATGACAATACTTCCACCACGACCTCTTCCGGAATGGACGCATCCGTTGGGTTGGTCACGGAGACCGATCCGGTCTGGGTGACGAGCGTGACAATCGTGCTCTCGGCGGAATTCTTCCTCTCCAGCGTGGCCACGCCATTGGCGAGCTCAATCTCATCGGGGAACGAATGATGAACCAGGATCGCCATGCCGACATCGGCCTCGTTCACCTCGTGACGCAGACGTTCCAGGTACGCATTGTCATTGTAGAAACTCGCGAACACCTGCCGAATCGTTTCCAGAATGCTGTCTTCTGTCTCCCGGTTGGGATCGCAGGCGCATGGACCATTATCATCGGCATCGAGGTCGTCGGCCAGGCAGCCGCCAAAACTGTCATAGAGTCCCGCGCCGACGAAATCCTCGCTGTCCTCCACGTTTGTTGAGCTGCGGAAACGCAGTGGCACATTGGGCTCAAAGCCATATTCCGGATTCGATACGGTCGCAATCACGGCGTCGCGGAGCTCGGGAATAAACGGCGTGGCGCCTGCATTGGTGAACAGGTTGCGGATGACCGCCAGGTCCATGGCGAGCTTCTGCAAGTCGGCGGGGGGGTACGACGTATACGGCGCGAGGCGAAGCAGAATCTCCTCCCGCAGGGTCTTGCCCTTCGTGGCGACGGGAATCTGCCATTTGGTCGGCCGGTTCACGTCATCCGTAAGGTACATGCCGTTGAGGATGATAGAGTTATCCGAGGCGTTGTACAGCTCGATCCAGTCCGGGAACTCGCCCGGCTCGCACGGGTCTTCCAGGGTCGCTCCATTATCGGCCATGATCTCGTTGATCACCAGTCCCTTACCTTTCACCGGCTCATCGGAGGCATTTGGCTGTCCCGGCGTGGGCTTCTTGAAGGTCTTCCACGTGTCACCCCCATCCACGAACCGCCCCCAGGAAATGTCCTCCTTCTGGCTGCCGAACTGAACCGCATCGATCACCGTGGCGCCGTCCCGGTCGATCAGCGCGACCGATTCCCCGCCTCGGCTCAGAGCAAAGCTCGTGTGCGTGGGACCCTGGTCCTCGTCGTCGTCGGCCCAGAAGAGCATGTACTTTCCAGGCTCCAGGACAAGTTCCGGAGCCGGTCGCAGAGGCTGATCCAGGAAGGCATTCCATAGGTCAAAAGTCAGAGCAATGGCCTTGGGAGAATTGTCGGGCAGCGCGGCGTTCAGGATCCCAAAGTTCGATGCCTTTCCGCCGACGTATCGCATCGCCTGCGGCGTCAGCCCACTTGTCGGGATGCCGATCGCCCCATACGGCTCCATCGGCGTCACATGCAGAGGCGACACCTTCTTGAGCCCAAGCACCTGCGCTATCGTGGCCTCGTCCACCAGTCCCTCGGTGTCGATCAATCGCAGATCGCATGTGCCGTACTGGTCCTCGTAGACGGTGTAGATGACTCGACGTCCGACAAGTTCCTGCGCGTGTGCAGCATCGGCGGCAAGAGCGGCATAGGCGAACGGCACGCCGTACGCCCGCGCGAGAATCGCCACGTGCGAGTTCGGCGTCGACGGCGTCTGCGAGAGAATGCCCGCCAAGTAGGGCAGCTCCGCCGGAATCCCGTCCGTCAGCAGGATGTCGTTGGGCTCCAGCGAACCGCTATGGTAAGCGCTTACGACGTCCTTGGCGGCGAAGAACTTCAGCCGTCCGAGCGCCCAGCCCTGGGAGTAGCTGATATTGCCTTGAATCCACCGGGCGGTCGAGCCGAGCTTTATGCCCTGGGATTCGAACCAGTCACGGTCGGCCTGGGCCGCCGCCTCCTGCTCGTACGTCGGGAAGTAGAATGCCTGCACGTCCGGCGGGACCGTCACATGGGCCTTGACCAGGTTGAACATGTCGCGGACCTCCTCGCGGTCGTAGGGGTCCTGTCGCACGAACTGAATGCCGTACTCGGGGAAATCGGCCCGTGCGGGCGAGCCGCTCACAGGCGGGAAGATGACCGTGCCGAGGATCGCCTGCTGATTCTCCTTGAACAGCGTCGCCTCGTTGAACTGCTGCGTGTTCATTCCGACGAACGGACGCAGGTGCTTGACGGCGAACGTGAAGTGGAACATGTACTTCTTGCTGTCCTGAAAGTACAAATCCGGCTCGTTGGGCTCCGGAAATATCGTGAACTTGATCCAGGCGACGCTTCCCTCCCGGCTGTATGAGGCGAATGCATCGTCCGGAAAGGCGATCTGGCTCTTGATGTAGGGCGAAGCACCGGTCGTCTGATCGTGGGCGGCCAACGGACGTTCCAGGACCGCCGGCCCCATGGCTAACACGAGTATCGTCAGACCGATTCCTGGAGTAAAGTTCTTCATGGTTCGGGTTCCAAACCGGGTTATCATTGCCTGGACTCACTGGCCTCGGCTGTCCCGCCGAAGGCTCCCATATTGATGATTCCGCCGTTAGGAGGAGGCTCGTGGCCGATCGGACTGCCCGGATCGCCGGCGTCGATGCAGGGACTTGTCGCCGCGTCCTGCGCCCACGTGCGAGCCTTGGCATCCCAGCGGCCGGCCTGCGACTGCAGGTGGTGATCCCCCATGCCCCAGACCGCGTTAGGGTCGTCCGGCATCACCACGACCCTCGGGTCGTCCCGATTCACCCACTGGCCGGCGCTCGCAAACTTTGGATCGGCGTCGATGTTGCCCGGGCCGGGCCAGCCTCCTGCGACACAACTATAGCGAATCGAGGGCGAGCGAGCACCGCTGCCGAGGATCTGACCGGGCGTATCGCTCCAGAGAATCGAGTTGGTCACGAGGACAGGACTGTTCTCCAGACGCAGGGCCGCTCCATCCTGCCCGGCGTAGTTGTCGGCAATCGTGCAGTTGACAATCACAGCTTTGCTGTCCGTGCAGTGTACCGCAGCACCTCCCTGATCGGTGGCACGATTGCCCACGATCAGGCAGTTGGCGATCGTGGGACTGCTGGCGGAGCACCGGATCGCTGCGGCGAGGGTGCCCTTGCCGCCTGTAATGACCAAGCCCGCCAGCACACAATTCGGGTCTTCCCCGTGGGTGAAAGTCACCACGGGCGCGCTGCCGCAGCCATCGATCACGGGCCAGGCAGACCCGCCCGGATCGTTGGGATCGAACCCCGTCAGCTCCACACGCTTGCCCAGCAGATCGATATTCTCGCGATATGTCCCCGGGCGAACGACGATCGTGGCGCCCCCAGCCGCCACCTCAACGGCCTCCTGAATGCGGTCGAACGGATGCTGGGCAGTTCCGTTTTCCGCCGGATCACTGCCACTCGAATCTCCCGGACGCACGTCGTCTGATCCATCGTCATCCACATACAGCGTGCGCTGCATGCTGACGAAATTGGCCCGGATCGTGGATTCCTGCCGCACCTCGAAATACAACGGATTGTCCTTGCTGGAGTACGTGCCGGACCAGCCGGCGAACATGAACCCGGGATCAGGACGAGCCGTCAGATCGACCTCCATTCCCTCCTCATACACGAACAGCCCTTCGCCGGGAAATCCGACCGACCCTCCCGCCGTGGAGGAAAGCCGCACGTGGTGCAGGACCCGCCCTTCAAATTCCAGCCACACGTTCGGATTGTTGGCCCGAATCTGTGGAATGTCGGTCTGGAGGGACTCCTCGCTCAACGGGTTGCCCTTCACATTCAGATGGATCAGGTGGTGCATCCCCAATAGAGGCGCCAGATCGCTGATTCTGTTTCCTTGCAGGACCAAGTACTTCATGTCTGTCATACCTGCCAGGGCCGAAATATCGCTGACCTGATTCCATTCTAGGTGAAGGTCCTTTATCCGGGTCAGGCCGGCCAGGGGGGAAATGTCGCTGATCCGATTGTCGCGGATGACCAGCTCCTCCAGATTGGTGAGGCCCGACAGGGGGGAGAGGTCCGTGATATTCTGATTGCCATGAGCGTCCAGCATCTTCAGATTCACGAGGGCGGCCAGGGGCGACAGGTCCGTGATGTAATTCCATCGAATCCACAGCATTTCCAGATTCGTCGCATACTCAAGTCCGGTAATGCGCGTGATTCCTCTCTGCGTTACGTTGAGAGAGGTCAATCCGAGCATATCCGTCGGTGTCGGATCCGCCGTCCATAGGACTTCCTCGACGGCAGCCTTCAAATGCTCATCGGCGAAATACACCGGCTCTTCCGCTTGTGCGAAGCCAAAGAGACACAGTGTCACAACCAGCGCAAATAACACCCTCATGCGGTTCTCCTAGTGCGGCTCGTCCTCGCCAGAACATACCCCGGCAACACATCCTGAATTGGTTAGTATAGCAGATCCGGCCCTTGATTTCAAGGGGTGAGGAGACCGTTTCCAGGGCAAACGCAGAGTCGCCGGGCAGAACCAGCTCACGTCATTGGGAGGAGCGCAGCGACGAAACAATCTCAACTCCCGGCGTGGGAGATCGCTTCACTTCGCTCGCAATGACATACGGAGCAGTGCTGCCGAAAGAGCTTGTGACTGCGCCGGGATGCTCCCCCAAAGCGGCCTCGGCGGTGCCGCCGTAGGCGCCCAGGTTGATGACTCCACCATTGGGAGAGGGCTCATCACCAACCGGGCTGGCGGGATCGCCGGCATCAATGCAGGGACTCGTCGCCGCATCCTGCACCCACGCATCCGCCTCCGGATCCCAGCGTCCGGCCTGTGACTGGACGTGATAATCCGCCCCGGTCCAGACCGCATCCGGATGATCCGCAGGGACCGCCAGATTCGGGTCGAGGCCATCAGCCCAACGTCCAACGCTCGCGAACAGCGGGTTATCAGCAATGTTGCCCGGCCCCGGCCAACCGCCACGGATGCGAGTGTAACGGATCGAAGGTCTACCAGCGTCCACGGCGACGATCGGAGCGGGCGTGTTCCTCCAGAGAATCGAATTCCTCACGAGGACGAGGCTGTTCTGGAGACGCAGAGCCACTCCGTCCTGGGCGACATAGTTGTCAGCAATCGTACAATTAACAAACACAGCGTTGCTGTCAGCACAATGTACCACAGCACTCTGCGTATCTGTTGCACAATTGCCCACGATCAGACAGTTGGCAACTGTCGGGCTGCTCGCGGAACACTGGATTGCCGCAACCGATGTGCTCTTGCCACCGGTGATCACGAATCCGCGCAACACGCAGTTCGGATCTTCCCCGTGCGTGAAGCTCACGATTGGACCGATGTCACCACCTCCGTCGATCACGGGCCAAGCGGCCTTCTTTGAATCGTTGGGATCGAATCCCGTCAGTGTGATCCGCTTGCCGAGCAGATCGATGTGCTCATGGTATGTCCCGCCGTGGACGAAAACCACGGCCCCATTCGCCGCGACTTCAATGGCCTCCTGGATGCTGTCGAACGGATGTTCCGCCGTCCCGTTCTCCTGGGGATCGCTTGCACCCGGATCACCCGGTGCAGGATCATCGGCCGCATCATCGTCCACGTGAAGCATATCCAGCACGCTCACGAATGCCGCTCGGATAGCCACATCACCCTCCGGGATCAAAATCAAAGGATTCTGCATGGCAGGATTCACGCCGATCCAGCCGGCAAAGACAAAAGACGGATCGGCCTTGGCCTCCAACGTCAACCATTGATTGTAGGCATACGTGAAATCGCCTTCTCCCGGACTGGTGACGGACCCGCCAGTGCCGGCTGAGAGCGAAAGGTGGAAGAGACAAGCGCTCGGCAGGATGCGCGCATGCGGGTTGGCTGCGATAAGCTGCGGGAGGAAGACGCTGCATGCCTCACCATTGAGCGGGTTGCCTCGGAGATCGAGGTAGTCAAGGCCGGTCAGGCCGCTTAGCAGGGAGATGTCGCTGATCTGATTCCCGTTAAGGTCCACCTTCTTCAGGGTGCTCAGCCCCGACAAGGCCGAGACATCAGCGACATCGTTGCCGCGAAAAATAAACGTCCGCAGATTGCTCAGACGGGATAAGGCTGAGATGTCGCTGATGAAATTGTGGTGCAAATCGACGTGCTCTAGATTCGTCAGGTTCGACAGCACCGACATGTCGCTGATCACATTGTTGTTAAGAACCAGGACCCGAAGGTAGCCCAGGCCCGACAACACTGAGATATCGCTGATTTCGTTAAACGTAGCCGACAATTCCTCCAAGTTTCTGGCATATTCCAGACCTGCGAGGCTTCCGATAGGTTGATCGGTTACGCTGATATAAAGAGAGGTCAACTCCAGCATGTCGGTTGGGGTGGGGTCGGAGATCCACAACTCCGCCTCGACGGCAGCTTTTAAGATCGGGTCCGCGAAATACACCGGCTCTTCCGCCTGCAAAGTGCTCGATAACGCCAATAACAACACCAGCGAAACGACTACTCGCATCATACCGTTCTCCGCCAATGCGACAGCCCTGTGCAAAAACAACGGGCTCGTCGTAACCTCACAAAGCACGACTCTCCGCCAAGCAGATCCCTCACGCGGTACACATCCTCAATATCGATTGATTGTACGCGCGGGATACAGTGTGTCAAGGTAAAAATGATGAAAATCGATTGCGTGGCATCGGGGACGGCGTGACGCGAAAAGCAGTCGTGTCACTGGGATGACGTGACGCGGCTTGATTTGCCGGCCTCGGCGGTGCCGCCGTAGGCGCCCATGTCGATGATGTCGCCGTTCGGAAGCGGCTCATCACCGACGGGGCTGGCCGGATCGCCGGCATCGATGCCGGGACTCGTCGCCGCGTCCTGCACCCATTGACGCAGGCCCGGATCCCATCGGCCTACCTGCGACTGCAAGTGGTAGTCGCCCATGACCCACACTGCATCAGGATGATCCGGCGTGACAACGACGCTGCGATAGCTGCCGTCCACCCAGGCGCCGGCCCTCGCAAACCACGGGTCGCCGGCAATGTTTCCTCGCCCCAACCAGCTTCCCGCAATGCAACTATAGCGAATGGAGGACACG